>JAEEGJ010002606.1_pt1 | contig 86939 bp, 69 predicted proteins | sample 8958761 | NCBI WGS metagenome assembly JAEEGJ01 (sample SAMN16246546, study PRJNA631951) | gut metagenome | biome: gut microbiome; feature: rumen; material: RS-attached | host: Bos | place: Iran: Karaj | collected 2018-10
ATGTGGGCGATGGTGTTCATCACGTAGTTGTCGGTATATTCATAGCTCATGAGCAGTAGCATGAGGCCGATGAGCAGCGTAAGGCTGATCCACACCTCCTTGTGCTCCAGGTCGGCGTAGTTGTCGCGCAGCCACCGCCCATATTGCCTCACGGCCACCACCATATATATAATGAAGGCCACGATGAGGATCAGCCCATAGACCTTGTTCGGGGTTGTGAGGTCGATGGATGGCAGGGCGATTTGCAGCACTGCGATCACCGCGCAGGGCGTCATGACGACGAAAATGGGCCACAGTGGTCGGCGGCGGTCCTGCAGCATGGTCAGCAGTGTGCCGACGAAGACGGGAGGCAGCGTTATGCAGTCGATAGCGACGAGCAGCCCGTAAATCACCGAGCTGGTGTCGTCCGAGTATGTGTAGAACAGTATCCACCAGACGTGGGCCAAGGCCATGACGGCGAATAATGCTGCTGCCCAGCGGCGCAGTCGTGCGGGAGGCGTGATGTCGGGCGCGATAGCCTTGCCCCGACACAGCAGCAGGTAGAGGCATAGCACGGTGGCCACGGCAGTTCCTGCGCCGTGGAGCAGGAGATACAGTATCGACAATGGAGTTATCTGTTCAGGCATATCGTTTTTGTTATTGCTGCTTTACGCTGCAAAATTACTACTTTTTCAGTGAAATCTGACGTGTTTTCCCAAAAAAATGTACATTGGCACCCAGATTGCGAAAAAATCACATTACATCACGCCGAAACATCGAAAGATGTGCTTGGCGGGTTTGTTTTGCCATTTCATCGGCGGTTGCTGTTGTTTAAAATGCGTGAATTGAGGTTGAAAATGCGTTAATGAGTGAATCTGTGGGGCGGGAAGACTATCAGCTAATGCAAAAAAAATCTCATCTAATGCAAAATCTTCGATTACGGCGATTTTGACCTTGCATGCTTCGTTTTTTTTGAGTACCTTTGAGGTCAAATCCACGACCATTAGTGGTGTGTTTGTAAGTGTAACTAAATCCTTTATGAATTAGTAATATCTAAATATTGTTTAATAATTTTTTAAAAAAAGTATGAAAAGAAGTATGATTTCAATGGCAGCTGTTCTCTTTGCTGCCCTCATGACAACAACAGTGCTAACATCTTGCAGCAGCAGTGACAGCGACGAGCCTAAGAAGCCCGAGTTTACTAAGACTGTTGTGAAGTACACCGTTAATTCAGATGATGCCACGCTTGGACTTTTTAAACTAAACGTATATGGCACCGATGCTGATGGAAATGCTTTCGTAGAGACCATGAGCAATCCGTCGTATTCCAAGACCGTCGAAATTCCCGTCAGCAAACTGCCTTGCACTGTAGAGTACTATATAGTGGTTACTCCTTTGGAGGATAAGGTAGCTACCGAGGATTTTGATGTAAAAATCGAAAGGAATATTGATGCTATGTCTTTGTTAAGTGATAACACCGTGTCTGGTGTCGTTGAAGATAAATTTAGTAGGTATATTAACAAAATTGAAGCAGGCACTTTATTGTCTGAATTTGCTAAGATTTTGAATAATTACGGAAAGGTCATTATATCCATTGATGCCAATGGAAAACTCACTAAACAAACGAAAAGCAGTATCTAACAAGACTTCCGTCCATAGCATCAACAAGGAAACTAGATTCATATTTACCCTATAACAGATACAATTATGAAAAAGTTAATGAATTGGATGCTTGCCACCATCCTGATTTGTGGCGCAAGTGTGTTTACGTCGTGTTCTAATTCGGATGATCCGGTTACACCATCTGTCGACACTAAAAAATGTACGCGTGTGCAGGTGCTTTACAAAATCAATAGTCCGAAGACCAATTATACCTTCTTCGAGGGCAAGTTTGCCCTCAAGAGCGGCGACGAGGTAAAAGAGATTACCAAGTTGCTGGCCTATGGTGAGGGACAGAACGAACTCTATAATGTAAACGATATCTCAGCTTTCCCCGTCAAGGAGGCCATCTGCCTGCACTATGGCATAAAGGAAGGTCTGGAGTCTTACTCAGGCGAATATAGTTTGAATTGGGAACTTTCTTACACTGTAACCTCTTTTAATGCCCTGGGCGAAGAACTCGACACTCAGACTATCAGTGACGAATGGAATGAAAAAGGCAATACATCGAAAAAGGAAGATCTTGAGGTTGCTGTCAAGCTTTCCTATAGTGAACTGCATGCCAGCGTAGCCGAGGACGGTAAAATTACCCTCAGTATAGAAAATAAGATGCATCCAGAAAAAAGTGGCATCGACTGGTAATGGCTAAATTCCTTGCCGACGCTACTTGCCGCCGAGGGTGTCAACCCTTAGGCGGCAATGTTTTTCCTGACTTCTTGAAATAATCGCCTCCCTGATGAAGGGAAGTTTCATTACGACAAACTACCAGTTTAATCCCTGCAAACTGGTAGTTTGTTACCTATAAACTCTCGCTTCTAGACAATTGCCTTTTTCCTATTCTTTTTCAATCTTTTTAGTCAAGGTCAGGATATTTCGGTCATCAACGCGCTCATAATTGATGGAATCCATGATTTCACGCACCAGGAATACACCCAGCCCGCCTATCTTCCGCTCCTTAGCTGACAGCGAAGTATCTACTTTCGCTATGGTTGTCGGGTCAAAAGAGACACCTGTATCAGTGATCGTAATTTTGAGCTGACGACCATCTGTCATGAATGCCACATGGATACTTCCATGCCTGCCAGACGGATAGGCATATTTTATCACATTCACCACCGCCTCTTCAACGGCTAGCCGAAGCTTACTGGCCAACGATTTCCCGACATTCATCTTGGGATATACCGCGACCTGGAAATCAGATAAGCGTGTTATTTCGCATAAATCGTTATCCAGCGTGATTGTCTCTGTCATGGTACTTTCAAACTTCTGGGGTGTGTAGCGCACGGCGAGCATTGTCAGGTCATCGCTTTGTTCGGCATTCATGGCAAAGCGATGCACCGCTTCGGTGACTGTACTTACAATATCCTCGGGCTTCAAACGCCGCTTAACGCAATCATTCAACACTTCTTTCGTGCGCTCAAGACCGAGTTCCTGCCCTTCTGCGTTATTAGCCTCAGTCAGTCCGTCGGTATAAAGGAAGATAGTACTGCCAGGACTTAGCGTGATAGTCTGCAAGCTGAACTCCGCATCGTCAATGGGACCTATAGGCGCGTTGGGATCACAGTCAAGCATCATGAGTTCATCACCTAATATAAATGGTGCATTATGGCCTGCATTACAATAGCGCAGACGTCCTGTAGGCAGGTCGAGCACCCCGATAAAGAAGGTAAAGAACAGGCAATCCTCATTACCGTCAGAGGCCACTTCGTTAAGTGCATGAACGACACGGGCAGGATTGTTCTCGTGAAGCGTAAATGCATACAGCAGCGAATGGATACTGGCCATCAGCATAGCGGCGGGGGTGCCCTTACCGCAGACATCGCCAATACAGAAGAATAGTTTCTCGTCGCGGATAATATAGTCGAATAGATCACCTCCCACCTCACGGGCAGGCACAAGCTTACCGAAGATTTCAACGTTATCATAGATCATGCTACCATTAGGCAGCATTTTCTGCTGTATCTGACTGGCCACATGCAACTCGGAAGCGATGCGTTCCTTTTCGGCATTTGTCTGACGAAGCCGCTCCAAATTCCGAGAGGCACGGCTTATGATAAAGCCTACAAGCAACAAGCCTACACAAACGACAAATAGCAACAAAAGCTGCACATTACGCAGTTTACCAAACACCTCACCATCTTCAAGGACACTGATTAACACCCAATCTGTCATACCTCCTACAGGGTGGTAGAATACGTGCAAATCCCGACCTTCCTCGTCTTCCAGAGTGAAATACCCTTGTTTGTCACTATAACCTGAAATATGCTTGAGTACCATTTGAAACACAGGCCCATCCTGACCTGCTAGCAGATGGTTTTTGCCAGATATCAGGAAGCGCTGAGTGCTCTTGTAGACCTTATTCTCTTCCACCATTCCTTCAAGTAGGTCAATGGAAAGATCGGCATCGGCTACAGCTACGATCTTATTATTTGAATCACGGACAGGAACGGCATAAGTGGTTAATAAAGTTTTGGCGCCTTCATTGTCATAATAAGGTTCGCACCAGTGACCACGACCAGTTTCTATCGGCACTACATAAAATTCGCTTTTCGTATAGTCATGTTCGGCAGAACCTAATTGAAGGTTCTCGACTGTGCCATCGGCCCGTCGTACTGCATACGGCTCAAACCAGCGTCCTTTCTGTGGGTAATAGTCAGGAATGAAGGTGATGCTGCTGCCAAGGATAGCAGGATTGTTTTCCACCAAACGGCGAGTTTTCACATACATTGCATCGGGATCTCCTAGGTCATCTCTCACCACCCACGACATATTATCGACCGTAATCTCTATCTTTGCCAAATGGTTGCGTATACCGAGATAAATGCCCGCCATTTCCCTTTCTACCAGCCGTTCCATCGTTTCCTGAATGACATTATGGCTGGTATAAGACATGAAAACCACTATCAATACCTGCAGTATAGCTGCAGCAATGATAATGCTCAGGCTGAGATTCTTTTTTATAACTTCCAGAAATCGTCCCATACAATCTTTATCTTTAAACTACTTTACCCCTTTATGCTTTTCACGACGGTCAGTATATTCTCCCCCCCTGTACGTTCATACGCTACAGTATCCATATACTTGGTAACCAAGAAGATTCCAAGCCCGCCAATTTTACGATCTTCCATCGGAAGTGAGAAATCTGGCGGATCCTTTGCAAGCGGATTAAACGGCACACCGGCATCGTAGAAACGCAGTGTGAGATGCTTTTCATCGCGTATAACCTCTACATCAAGATAGTTGGAGTTAGAGTAGTCAATAATATTCAACACAAGTTCTTCAACCACCACAATGATTTTTGCCCATGCACCGCCTAATGACGCCATCCCCTCTGTCTGGAGGATGGCATCAATGATGTCAAGCGACTTGCCCTGGATAGGTTGGAAATGCAATCGGGTCATAGCCTTACCTCAAAACACATTCGTCAATCTTCGTCTTGCCCTAACTTCATTGAGTAACACACCACATCGTTGTTCGCGGCAAAACTATCAAGCTCCTCTTGTTTGCGTACGATTTTCTTACCCTCGACCTTCACAAACTTGATGGAGGGGGCAAGGCCGATAATCTTCAGTGTGTTGTAGATTTCCTTAGCGCAGTTCACGAAGACGATTTCCGGCTTGTTACCCAGCCTTTGCTTTGCAAAGTAAACTACCCTGAGACCACTGCTGGAAAGGGTCATCAGCTCAGAGGCATCGAAAACCACTTTCTCAATAGCCTGGCCCTTATACTTGGTGAGTTCTTCCGCCAGTGCCGGTGCGTTAGTCGTATTGAGACTTCTGCCAAGCTCGACAACCAAGGACGTGCCGTTCAGAGTGACAATAAAATCATTATCCATATTGTTACGTATTGCTTAAGTTATTTGAATAGTGCATCTATCTCAGGATCTTCCGATACTTCCATTTCATGGTCATCCGTTTCTGGCTCAGCATACCGGTCATTATACTCAGTAAGATAGCGCTGATAGCCCTCCTCGATCTCGTTGAGCTTCAGTTGCAGCATCTTGTCACACTCTTCCCTCGCTTTATCATAGACTTTCTTGAAGCCTTTCCTTGCCTCGTCGATATCCAGAGGCGACATCTTGGCGAAGGGTTCCACGAGTCGAGCCTGTAGTTCTGCATAAGTGATATCCAGGTTAACCTTGCACTCCTTATGGAAGGTCTTGGTGGTCTCATTCAGCAGTTTGCGGCGGTCCTTATCTACTGGCGGCATGGCATAGAAGGCATGGTGGGTGTCAGCCCCTCCCTCATTCTCTGCCTTATCGGTCTTGAGTTCCATCTTGAACTCCGGATGGACGTCGAAGATGCCGCTGATGATATCCTGCAGGTTGTTTTGGTTCTTGGGATAGACATCGAATGAAAAATCGTCGGGCTTCAGGATATTAGCCACCTCTTCCAGATTGTACTCCGTGCCAGCCACAAAGACGGTAACAGGCATCAGGGCAGTTGGTTCTGCCTTGACGCAAAGATTTGACATCCGATAGTTGAAGAGCATGTTATAGCCCTTTAGTTTCTTCGCAAAATCGATTGTCTCAAATGAAATATAATTATTCATAACTTTTCACTTTTAAAAATCACACATTTCACTCCTTCGGAGCATCCTCCGTCTTCAGTTTGGCGCTCAGGCTACCATTGGCAGGCGCGCCGGGCACGGCGATGCCGTCGCTGATGTTCTGCGACTTGAAGGACGTCTTGGCCTCCAGATTGTCGATGGTGGCCTTCGGCGCCTTGATCTCGTCCTTCACCTCGACCTTGCCATTGATCGTGGTCTCGCCGTAGACTTGCGTCTTGCTGCCGCCCAGCGAGGCATTGCCTCCCGAGAGCTGCACCAGAGCCTTGCCCTCGTCCTGTTGGATCTCCAGCGTCTTGCCGGCAAAGGCGCCAATCTCCTCGGACACCACCTGCACCTTCTTCGACTTCACGTCCTGCGACTTGGCACCCACAAACATCTTCTCCGCGACGATGGTCATCGTACTGCCTTCGGCCAGCTTGTCGTCGGTGCGTTTTTCCTTCTCCACGTCCATCGACTTCACGCTGACGGCCTTGGCATTGATGCCCACGCTGCCCGTGGCCTTGCCCTCGGTATCGGTGGCCGAGAGGTCTACCTTCTCGGCACGGATGGCCACCTTGCTGTCGGCTGTGAGGGTTTTCTCCTTGGTCTCGCCATTCTCCAAGTCGGTGTCGATGCTCTCCATGGTGAGGGTCTTCGAGCGTACGATGATGTCGCCCTCCGAGGTGTAGTTGGCCTTGGTCATCTTGCCTTTGTCATCCACCTCCACGTTGGCGGAGCCTTCTGTGGATACCTCGATGGTCTTGGCGCGCAGTTTGATCTTGCTGTCGGCGGTGAGCTGCTTCTCCTTCAATTTCTTGTCGGCCACCTCATAATCGACACCCTCAATGGTGATGTTCTTCGACGTCAGCTTGAATTCGCCCTCAGCTGTATAGGTAGCCTTCTCAAGTATTCCTTCTTCGTCGAATTTCAGGTCGGCACCGCCTGCCGTGGCCATCTCAATGTTCATGGCCACCACGCTCACCTTGCCTTCCTTATTCAGTGCTCCTTCCTTGTCCAGGGAAGCGACGCTCACCGTGTTGGCTGCGATGGTGATTCCCGACTCTTCGTTGTCGCGCAGATTGTTCTCGCCGTCGGCAGATGTCAAGCTGATGTTCTCACCCGTGATATTGACACTCGCTCCGGTCGGTTTTTTCTTGAAGTCGTCGCCCTTCTTGATTTTCGACTTCTCGTCCTTGAAGCACTTCAGTCTCCGGTTGGTCTCTGCCAGCATAGACAGAATCTCTGCATAGGCGTAGGTCTCCTCAGTGATTGACATGGAGAGTGCCTCAATCTCTTCAGATGCTTTTCTGATTTCCCGATAGTTAGTACGGACGTTTTCGTAGTCTTTTGCCAGCGTATCCCTTTTCTCTATCAGTTCCTCCATCTCTTTCTTCAGATCCGTGAACGACTTCTTATGGGCACTGGCTTGCTCCTTGAGATAGCCTTTCTGTTTCTCAGTCTCACTGATCAAGTCTGTCAGGCGTCCTTCTCGGCTTTCCGCCGTCATAGCAGCATGCACGTCGATGGTCTTGTCGGCATGGATGCGCACCCCGCTGCCGCCCGTGGGCGCCGTGGGGGCTGAAAAGGCCCCTTCGGCATCGTCGCTCTGGATGATGATATTGCGCGCCTGGCTGACCACCTCCGACAGCGATCCTACGACATGCTCCCGCCCGTCGGTGCCCGGGTCTTCGGCAATCTCGCGGATGCTGGGTGCCCGGAGCTCCAGGCGGCCGCCCTCTCCGGCTCCCTCGACACCTACCTGGGTGCCTCGGACGATGACCTTGGAGCCTCCCGCAAAGAGGGTGCCGTTGCGGTCGACATTGCCAATGATGATTTCCGGTGCCGACAGCACCAGCCGCTGGGTGTCGCGCACATAGCGACCTTTCTGCAGCTCTGCCACTACGTCGAGCTTTATCTGCTGCATCTCTGCCTTGCACTTCCTGATCTCCGCCAGGTCTTTCTCTACGCTGCTCTCAAAGGTGGAGAGCTTCTTCTCCCATTCCTTGAATATATAATCCATTTTTTACCTTTTTACCTTTTACTTGATAGCCATCAGTTCTTTCTTCAGATGTGCGAGCGTGCCGATGTTAGAACTGCTCTCCTCGTGGAGACCCTCGCCCTGGAAGTTGAGGGTCTTGTTCTCCTTCTCAGAGAAGAGTATCTGCCCATCGGCCGTGTCATTCCAGATGTCACGGTCGAAGGGAGCCGCGATTTTCTTGGCATTGCTTACAACCATGCCCCACGTATTGTCATACAGCTTACGCCAGAAGTTGTGGTAATTCATCCTCTTGTCACGGTCGAGGAAGAACACTGTGCGATTCCAGTAGAATTCCTGTCTGATCCACTCCTCTTTCAGTATCTCGTCGATGCGGAGTCCGCAGTTGAAGTACTTGCCCTTCTCGTTTCCGGGATCTTTGCCCACAGTATGGATGAAACAGAGCAGAAGTTTGCGTTTGAACAGTTTCTTGTTAGCCATCGCAAACTTGTCGGTTTTCGGATCGGGATTGGAATCGTTGAAAAGCTCGTCTTCCTTGCCTTTGGCGAATGCCTGCGCCCACTCTTCTGTCATTTTGCACTTGCTGTTCACATTACCAATCGCTGTCATGAAGCAATCGCCTATCCATGGGAAATTGCCGATGGGAAGAGCCGAATAATCTTTCAGCATTTCTTCGAAGCTCTCCACATGCCGGTAGATTTTGAAGGCTGCTTCGGCAAAGGCATCTGCAGGGTCCTTGATTATATGGAACATAGTAGAGGCGAGGATGTCCTTGTAAGTGGATTCTGTGATGATGTCATCAGTCCATTCATCGGTGGTGTCATAGGCAAGCTTCCTTAGATTTGGATTCTTGACATCCTTCATCTGTAGAGCGTAGGCTGTGTCCTCGTAGGCAATCCTCTTCTTGTAGCCGTCGGCCCATAATGCCTCATAGGTATCGTAGAAGAGGTCGACCTTCTCACAGATGAACTTCACCCCGGCGAGCATGGCCTTGAAGAACTCCTCCTGCGACTCCTTCTTTCCTGCCACTGCCGTGGCATAGCGGTCATGACGGATGGTGGCATTACCCTTGCCGGCCTCCAGCATCAGATAGCGTTTCGACTTGAGCTTGAGCGTGCCGTCAACGGGGCGCACAAACACCTCCACCACGTGGCGAATGTAGCTCAGGTCGGTCACCGAACTGAACATATACTTGGTGAGTTCTGCAGGGATAATCTCGGCGAAGAGGTCGGTAAGTGCCTTACCAGCCTTGTTGGCCTTTCCTTCGGGATCGCCAAAGCCCGGGTCGTCGTCGATGTTCAGTCCTGAGAGGATGTTCACCTTGTTACTAGCCTCCAGGTTGATGTTCTTTCCCTTGATGGTGACATTGCCGTTGGGGGCACTGATGGTGATGCCCGAGAAGGCATTGATGGCCACCGTGCCGAAAGGCGAATTGATTTCGATGGAGCGCTTGTGGCTCTTCATGTCAATCTCGTATAGCCCGTAGCGGTCGCCGATATGGATACCGCCTGCCAGGTCCTTGGCGCCAGGGAGGAGACTGTTGAACCACCCTCCCACGATAGTCCCCCACAGGCCCAGTCCCGGCGAGACCAGATTGGTCAGGAAGTTAGTGCCGCCGTCGGGGTCGGTAAAGGTGATGTGATGGCCGTTGGGCGACACCATCATCATGCTCACATCCTTGCCTTGCAACTCAGGGCCACGCTGGCGATACATTTTCTCGTCGGGGGTGAGGGTGTTCTTGGAGAACACGCTGCCTATGACATAGGGACGCTCCACGTTGTCGTTCTCAAAGTTCACCATCACTTCGTCGCCTACTCTGGGACGGAAGAATGTGCCGCCGCCGGGCGAGGCCATCGGCGTGACGACGCGCACCCACGGCGACGACATGGCATACACGCTTTCTTCTATCTTTTCTTTCAGTTTCTGGCCTTCGGCTTCTATAGCCTTCTCCTTATTTCCGGCTGTTTGCAAGTCGTCATGGGCCTTCAGGTACTCCCCGTTCTTCTTGTCATAGAGATCCTTATACTTGCGGATTATGGTGTTGTCCTTCTCAGGATTCTGATAGCCGGCCTTGCCCTTCCTCTCGTCGTGCTCCTTGGCCGCTGCCTCAAATTCGGCTATCTCTTTCTCTGTCTTTTCTTTCTGGGCCTCCTTTTCCTCTTTTTCCTTTTGGTTCAGTGAGGCTTTGAACTGGTCGAGATCCTTTTTTATATCTTCTACTTTTTGTTTCCTCTGCTTGAGCAGTTCTTCACGCTCATCTTTCGTGGCATTTACATATTTCTTGAGTTCCTCTAAGTATTGGCTAGCTTTCGTTGACTCTTCCAGAAGCATTTTCTCCTTCTTTCTCAAGTCCTCGATGCTGCTCACCATCTCGTGAAGTTTGATAGCCACTTCATTGAGTTGACTCCTTTCCGGGCCGCCCAGCGACTGCCAAGGGAAGGCGATGCGTACACGCCCCTGGAACTTCGGGTCTTCATTGTCGGTCACGAAGGCTGTCTGAGGTCCCACCTTCCGGATGACTGGTACCGGATGCACAGGGGGAATGAACTGAATATTGTCATCACCATACCCTGGGATGGCATAGATTTTCAGCGAGCGCACGCCTGTGTCTTTATCGTCTGCCTCCATGCCGTATCTGTCGTAATTGCGTTTCCAGGCCACCTCGGAGTTCTGCTGTATCTGAATGATGACATAGACATCGTCGAGCCCATTGATCTTGATTTCCTGGCCTAACTTCACGTTGATAAAGTTGGTGCCCATGTTGATGCACACGATCTTCCGCTGCTGTGCCTCTTCGTGCAGAAGGATATCCTTATAATATTTCAGGGTAGTCCATCCTTCGCTCTTCAGCGTGCCAAACTGCACGGTCTTCTGATCGTCGCATTGATCGTTTTTCCCTTTCAGGATATCCATATACCGCGCGGCCTGCGTGCCGTTCCACGACTTCACCCTCATATCGCCTAAAACGGTTGGCACGGCTTCGTTGAGAAACGCATCTATGGCCAAGGAGATGGGAAAGCCTGCTCCTCCAAGGTCTAATTCATTGCCCAGTAGGGTCTTGCCGAGCAGCATCGATCTGCCCAAGGCATTCTGGCCGGTATTGCCGTCATAGCAGAGTTCACGCTTTCGATTGGTGAACTTGCCCCTGTAGAGCGGGAAGATGTAGTCGTCCTGGGCGAGTTCGGCATTGCTCGCAGTGTAGGTGGGGAAGACATCCTTGGGGAATCCGGTTTGCTCCTTGGCTATGGGCGAGATGTTCAGTTCGGGATTACTGTCGCTGCCGCCGGCAGTTCCCTTCAGCGTGCCGTCGCCGTCTTTCACGCTGTCGCGGGCATAGCCACTGATTATCAGCGGATCGACCGACCTCTCCATAACGGTCACAGTCTCGTATTTGTCGATTTCTACAAGCGAGTCGCTTTTTGATTCGCTTTTTGGCAAACCTAACACCAGTTTGCCATCCTCAAAGAAGAGGAACTCTCCACAACGGTTGGAGGTGCGCACCAAGAAGTCATAGAACGACTCATTATACTGCACCAGATAGGGCTGTATGAACTCGAACTTTTCGCCGGAAACAGTGTACATCAGATGCTGTTGGTTGCCAACAAAAGAATCTATCAAGGGGACACCTTCGGAAACAGCTCCGAAGTTCAGGCTCTCCGGCTGCAGGATCTCGGAGCCGAGTTTGCGGGCCACGTATGCCTTACTGTACTTGTTGAGGGTCATCAGCTTATCCATGCTGAAGATGCTCAGTTTCACATACATCTTCGTGCCGTCCACATCACGCTGCAGCTGCGGGGTCATTTCAAACACATAGCAGTTCTTGGCCACGTTGTAGGTCACCGGCTTGCCATCCTTGTCCTTTTTATCATTATCAACGATGTCGAGCGTCACCTCCCGTTGCAGCAGACAGTCTTTGATATCGCCGAACTTGGGCGCGGTGCTCTTTTTCTTGTTTTGCGCGTCGGTGGTTTCGTGAGTGAAATCCAGTTCTGCCTCAATCTCGGTAGGCTGGTAGATCTTACGGTTCACCTTGACACCGCAAAGCAACATGTAATAGTTTCTATTGTCGTCGGAAATCACTTTACGGACTCCCTGGTTCAGTTGTAATTCATCCGGCTGCTTACCTTTGGAGCTAATGAACCCGCCAAATGTCAGTCTATAAATTAAGTTTGTATTGTTTCTCGATTCTGCTGCCATCTCACATCTGTTATTGAATGTTCGTTACTGATAAGGACTGTCGTTAGCCGCATCAATTCAGCCACCGTTTACTTGAATTCGAAAATATTGCTGAATCCGGTAATAGCAAAGATGGAGCGGACATTGTCGTTGACACCCGAAATGTACACATGCTCACCTTTTTCTTCAGCATTCTGCAGTACAGAAAGGAAGATACGCAAGCCTGCAGATGAGATATAATCGAGATTCGTACAGTCGAGAATAATATCCTTTCCCTCTACGTCGAACAGAGGTGCCATAGCCTTTTCAGTCTCAGGAGCTTCTGCGGTGTTGAGGCTGCCCTCCAAAATGGCAACCATGCAACCGTCTTTTTCTTGAATTGTCGTTTTCATTTTGATGATGATTTAATTAATACCTTATAATTTATTATTCACTATTTTTTTCCTTAATGTCAGCACATTGAGCTTGTCCAGACGCTCATAGTTGATCGAGTCCATGTTCTGACGCATGATGTGGATACCCTGGCCTCCGTGACGTTCATTGGCAGGAACGGAGGGATCGACTGCGGTCTGAACGGTGGGATCGAAGGGTTTTCCGCTGTCAATAATGGTGAACTTCAGGCGCATTTCATTCGAAGCAGCCTCGACCGTCACATCTCCTTTTTTGCCCAACGGATAGGCATAGTCTATCACATTGACAACAGCCTCCTCAATAGCCAATTTTACCTTTATGGTGGTCGCCTCGTCGAATCCCACAGACTCGCACACTTCATCGACAAAGGCGTTCAGCTTCGGCACTTCCTGACGATCATTACGAAGTATTATACTCTTTCGCATACTCACGGCACTCTGCTGTTTAATGTATTGGATGGCCATCATCGTCAGATCGTCACTCTGCTCGGCATCTCCGACAAACTTATGAACGGCATCGGTCATCTGGGCGATTAGTTGCTTCGGTTCCTGCTGTTGCTGTGAGAGCGCCTTTAACGCCACATCGTTGATGCGCTCCATCTGGAACTGGGCATTGTCTACATCCATCGCCTCGGTCAGACCGTCGGTGAAGAGGAAGATCGTGGTACCCGTGAATATCTGGGCTTCCTGCAACGAGTACTTCCACGTGGGCTTGAAACCAACGGGGATATTCGCATCGCAGGGCAACTCACCGACACCATCCCCGACGAGCAGAGGCGCGTCGTGCCCGGCATTGCTATAGTGCAGGCGTCCAGTAGGCAGGTCGAGCACGCCGACAAAGAGGGTCACGAACATGTGGGTCTTGTTCATGCCTGCCATTGTCTTGTTCATAGCGATAATAATACGGTCGGGCATCGACTCGTGGGCAGAAACAGTGCGGAACACGGCTCTGGTAACCGCCATGAAGAGTGAGGCAGGGACACCCTTTCCAGACACGTCTCCGATGCAGAAGAAGAGCTTCTCATCTCGGAAATAGAAGTCAAAGAGGTCGCCACCTACATCCTTGGCAGGGGTCAGCGAGGCATAGATCTGCACATCATCGCGGTCAGCCTTTGTGGGGAACTTCTCGGGTAGCATGCCCATCTGTATGCTGCTGGCAATACGGAGGTCGCTCTCGATTGAGGCTTTCTTGGCGGTGGTTTCCTTCAACTCTTCGATATATTTCACAAGCGACTGCTGCATGTCGGCAAAAGAATGGCTCAGCTGTCCGATCTCGTCGACGCGTTGCAAGTCAGGTAATTGGGCGTCAAAATTACCCGAGGCAATTGTCTCGGCCCCTTTTGCCAACCGACGCAGGGGCTGCAGCTCGCTGGTGATAATACGGATGAACATGTAGAGCATCAGCAACAGACCTACAATGACGATGGCCATGACGGCACGGCGCAGACGGTCGAAGCCGCCGAAGATGTCATTTTCCGGACAGACGATGGCCATCGAGCAGCCTGTCTGGCCAAGTGGTTTGTAGAACACATAGCTATCTGCCCCGTTGAAGTTCATGTGCTTCATGCCTTCCTCGCCCCGCTGCATGGCATGACCCAAGGCGACAAGAGCCGTGTCGGGCTGTTCCATGGCTTGGGTAAAGATGGTCTGACGGGTGATCTTGGTGGAGTCAGGATGCACAAAATAGGTTCCGCCACGCCCGATCATAATACTATAGGAGTTGGGATAGGGCTTAATGGCCGAGATGGTCTGCGAGAGCCAGTTGATAGAGAGGCTGGTATTAATGGCACCTATCATCCGACCTTCGTTATCCTTGATGGCTTGGCAGTAGCTGGTCACCATCTCACTCGTGTTTGTAGCCACATCGAGATCGAAGTAAGGCTCCGTCCAGCATGGCTTATCGAGCAGCGAGGGCAACAAATACCAGTCCATGAAGAAATACTGGTAGTTGTCGCTACCGCCCTGAATCGTACGAAGGCTGTCGCCGACATGTTTGGTATAGGCAGAGAAGTAGCGGCCCTTATCCTTAAAGAAATAGGGTTCAAAGGCTATAGAGCAATTGTAGAAGTCGGGGTTATTCTGCAGCATGCCTCGGCTATAGACAAACATCGAGTCGGCCTGATTGGGATGACGCTGTACGAGCCAGGCGGTCATATTCGATGCCACCTCCACACGATTCAGAATACTCTCTACGTTAAGCGAAGTCTTATCCAGGATCTGTGTGGCACGGCTGATAGCCTCCTGCCTCACGGTCTCACGCGACTGATAGAACAGGAAACCCAGAGCCACGATAAATATGATAGCAGCAAACAACACCACCCACAAGCTGACCCTGACGGAGAGTTTTCTACGAATATATTGGAGGATTTCTTTCATAATTTACTTCCCTAATAATTCTTCATACTTCACTTCACGGCTCAGCATCTGGTTCTCCACCATCAGACGGCTGGCCTTCTGCACCATATCGGGGCGAAGACGGAACTCACGTTTCTTCGATTCACGGTCTACCTGTAAGCTCAGTATTTCATTGAGCATCAATCGCTGCATTACGCGGTTTGTGGCAATATGTGCCGCATCAACGTACTGCATCACGATATCCAACGCTTCTTCAGGATGCTCGGCAGCCCACTCCCACCCTTTACGGCTGGCTTCTGCAAACTTCTTGGCCTGTTCCTGATGTTTCTCGTAATAGTCGCGGGTTATATACACGCCGTCCTCCTGCACATTGTAGCCATGGTCGCGGAAGCGGTACACATTCTTATCTGTCATCTCAATACCAGCCTGAACCAGCTGATAATATTCATTGTAGCTCATGGCCAGAGTGGCATCGAGGGCACCAGCCAGAAAAAGGTTGATATTCTGGGCAAAGCGTATCCACTCGTAGTTCAGATGATCCTTGATGCTCATGCAAAAGGCCAGTTGTCCGAAGCCCACGCTCCAGACGCCCACCTTGGCTCCCTTTTGCGTCAGCGGGTCAACTCCTCGGGCAGAAACGATCACCATCGCATTGTTCATCGATGTCTGAAGGATGTTCACCAGGGGTATGCCGTCGTCGATGATTTCCATTGCCTGACAGAGTTGCAGCGTTGTGGCCTGACACTCGTTCTTACGGAGACGGCTCATGGCAGGCTGCGTAGCCGACGGGTGCTCAATCTTTACTTTCACCCCTGCCTCGCGGTAGAAGCCCTTCGCCTCGGCCACGTAATAGCCGGCAAACTGCGCCTGCGCCGTCCACTGGGGCGTGAACACGATCGTCTCGTCCTGTGCTTGCACTTTGCTGCCGCAAAAGGTAAAGAGAGCAGTAAGCACCATCAGAAGACTAGTATTTTGTATCATTGTTTTTAAAGGTGAATAATATTGTAGTTCTATTATCGCTGCAAAGATACTACTTTTTTAAACAAGATGCAAATATTATCCCCAAAAAAAACTTCGAATCTCAAACAAAGAGGAACATACATGCCTGTCAAAGGAAAAGCAACAGGAATCTGAAGCGAATCGCCAAGGACTGCAACAGATTCCTGAATGTGTCAAAATAGACACAGCCTCTTGTTGTTTATTCTACCTTCCGCCAGAGGTTGGGACCGATTTTGATGATCAGGCCTTCCTTCTTCAGGCGATGGATGACCGACTTGACTACTGGTGACTGACCATAGGTCAGACGAAGGTTCACCAGTTCCTCCTTCGTGAACTCTTTGCTGAGAAGTTTCAACAGATCGACATTGTGGAATATCCCGTTCATTTCAGGAACCTCATTGTGGAGTGCGTCAATTTGGTTGCCGAAAAGTTTCACCTGATAATAGAGACAACGCTCAGCTACCCAGAGGGCGAAGTTGATGACCTCAGCTGTCTCCTGATAACCAGCCAACGCATAGGCCACCATTCCTGCCCGGAAGCCATTGAGAGCCGAACGACGGCGGAACACATCGAGGGCTGGACGCAATGTCTTCAGATATTCCGTGCGCTTCGATTCATCCCATTCTTCGATAGCCTTGTTCAACAACGGCAATTCCACCTCCCCTTCCTCGTCCATCAGGCACATACACTGACGTTTTACCTCGTCCTGCTCCTCCTTCGTCCATGTCTTAAATACAGGCATCCTGGCACCCATCATGTCGGGCAGCTCTGCAAAGATAGTGCGGCTGACAGTACCACTCTCTGCATCGGAAAAGAAAGCACGACACTTGTGGGGCGTACCACACATCAGCATATTATAGTAGAGTACTACCTTGCCCGAGAACGATTCCTTCGAGATACGGTGCTGTCCCCAGGGCTTGTTGTCGTAGGCCAGACGAATGAGGTCATTCTTCTGTGTCCACGCACCACCCTTATTGTTCTTCTGCACCGTCTCGATCTCTGGCGCATAAGTGAAAAGATGCTTGCCTTTGGCATAGATGGCCCGTTCGAGGAAAGCACTCACACCGATATTAGCTTCAATGATACGGATGGCCGCACGAGGGTTCTCCACCTCCTGACCGTCTTTCTTGGCCAACGAGTACTCCGTCTCCTTCCGCCACTCTTCCTCGTCCTGCTTGATAACGGGATCCATCAGCAATTCCATCAGCTGGTCGACAAACGACTTACCTGTGGCCTGATCCGACCAGATATCTACGATGAAAGAAGGCGACTGAACCTTACCGTCACGATACTTGGCGCGCAGACCGGTAGCCACGGTTCCCAGCATGGGCAGGGCCGACAGCAGCGAGGCTTCCTTAAACTCTGCAGGCGCATGGTCGGCCACCTGCTGCAGAATACCGGGCAGCAGTCCTGGCACACGTGGGATAAGGCCGTCGTCCTCATCCTCAGCGTTCTCTGCCAATCCCTGTTCCTGCATCTCTGCCTCCAGTCCCTTGAGCAGGTCACCAAGGGTTGGCGGGATACTTTCTTTCCGCACGGTGTTAACCCCACTCTTCAGTGTTGAGAGCACCTCATGGTCAGGCAGTTTCCAATGGGGTATCACCTGGAAGAGCCACTCCACATTAAAATCACAGATATAGCGCAAGTAGCGCGACAAGGCGAAGATGGCATTGTTACGCTCACCATCTATAGGACGATCACCATAGCCCATTTTCAGCAACAATCGCTTCACTATCAGGTCATACTCGACGCCCTTATAAATCGAAGGATAGGTCGTAGTTCCCATCGTGACATTGGGCATGCTGCCGACTACTGGCGCCCCATTATGATTTATAGGTGTATTGTAAAGCGCTTTCTGTTCCTCGGTCAGCGGCTCGAAAATGATGGGGTCGAGCAGTTTCACGTGCTGTTCGCTGACCATAAAACAGCAGCGGGCCAGATCGGTGACATGAGAGTCGTAACTGACACCGAGCCTGCTTGCCAGTTGCTGGATGTTCTCTTCGATAGAGAGTTCTGGTTTGCGCCAAGCCCAGATATGGGTGCCTCCGCCAGCACTCTCGGCAAAGTAAACGATGCGGAACGCCTCGATGAGCCTTTCTTCGCATACCTTTTGCCAGAGCTTCTCCGTCAGGCCCTTCTCGTCGATGTCGACATAGTATAGCCCTGAGGCTACGGCATCTTCTGCTTTACGCGTACCATTATTAAAAGATTCTGCAAGCGGCAGCCATACAGGCAGATCCTTCTTGCGTTCACGATTGTTGTTCTGCTTCACGTCGAAGAGAATCTCGTCAACATGATTTTCCGTCTGCAGCTCACGGACAGCAGCGAGCGACGCCTTGCGAGGCTGGCCACTGATTGAATTAGCCAAACATACTCCCATCTTGGATGGAAACAACTTAGGTGCGACAGTTGCAAAAGTACGATGGGTCAAAAGGCAATTGACACTTAATGCCGCTTTTAGGGACTCAATTCGGCAATAATTAACTTTTTTTATTAATTAATGGTCGCATGGTTGCAGTGCGACCATGTTACCTCACCTCCTCATCCATATCTGGAAAGATGCATAAATACAGGTGTTTCAAACAAAAATGAAGATTACTTGATCATCTTTATGCGACTTTTTGGTAAAAAGTGAGAGGTCACATGGTTGCAGTGCGACCATGCGACCTCTTCCAGCCTCCCAGATAGCTATGAGTTTCTCGGTAGGAAACTGCCAGTTACATTACGACTAACTACCAGTTACATTACGACTAACTACCCTTTAGCGACTGGAGACAGGATTAGTCTTCGAGCGTAATGGGCTTGTACTTCGGTACGAGTGTCTTCATGATGCACCAGCCGATAAGGTAGGCAACGGCGCAGATGCAGAACACCACCATGTAGGCTGCAGGCTTGCCTTCGAAGCCGAAGAACTGGAAGTTGGCGCCCTGTGCTGCTGCCCAAGTGAAGAAGTTACCAGAACCCATGTTGATAGCCATCGAACCAAAGCCACCCGTCATTGTGCCAAGACCTACAATCGTACCAATAGTAGACTTGGGGAACATATCGCCGATGGTCGAGAAGAGGTTGGCACTCCAAGCCTGATGTCCGGCACCTAACAGACCAATGAGGATGGCAGGCCACCAGGCGCTATAGGCTCCAAGCGGCTGTGCCAGCAGTCCCAAAACGGGGAAGCAGGCAAAGATCAGCATCGCACGCATGCGGCCCAGATAAGGATTCATGCCCTTCTTGTCGACGAAATAAGTAGGCAGATAGCCACCGCCGATAGAGAGTACGGTAACGATGAGATAAAGCGTGAAGATAAGCAGAATACCCATCGTGGAGTCGGAGGTATAGCCATACTGGTCGCTGAAATAGGCAGGTGCCCAGAAGAGGAAGAACCACCACACACCATCGGTCATGAACTTACCCACGAGGAATGCCCAGGTCTGACGATAAGTGAAGCACTTGAAGAACGGGATAGCCTTCTCTTCCTTCGCATTGTCGCGATTCTGAACATCAGCCAGATCGTTGTCCTGCTCGATATAATTCAACTCACACTGGTTCACACGCTTGTTCTTGCGCGGTTTGTCGTAGAGCCACATCCAGAGACCCATCCACACATAACCCAGCACACCGATGATGACAAAGGCCATTTCCCAGCCCCAGGCACGCGCCAGGAGAGGAATGGTGGCAGGGGCTGCCAGCGCTCCTACAGAGGCTCCGCTATTGAAGATTGAGGTGGAGAAGGCACGGTCTTTCTTGGGGAAATACTCGGCCGTAGCCTTGATAGCTGCGGGGAAGTTACCGGCCTCACCGACAGCCAGAATCAGACGGCAAGAGAGGAAGAGCCACACCGAGATAGTGGCGATGGCCACAGCTGCATCACTGCCAGCCTGCACCATCCGCAGCGCCTCGATAGAGTCATAACCCTCGACGGTCATTGCCACCCATCCGCAGCCTGCATGCATCACAGCACCCGTTGACCATACGAAGATAGCGATGAGATAGCCCTTCTTGGTGCCCATCCAGTCGATGAATTTACCTGCAAAGAGGTTGGCGATGGCATAAAAGAGTGAGAAGAGACCAGTGATGGTGCCATAGTCGGCATCGGTCCAGTGGAAGTCTACGGCGATAAAGTCCTTCCACGTTAATGACAAGACCTGACGGTCCATATAGTTGACGGTGGTTGCCAGGAAGAGCAACGCACAGATGACCCAGCGGAAGTTGGACATCTTGGTAGTTTGTACGGGAGTCATTATATTTTACAATTTCACAATTTACGATTTACTATCTGATATCGATGACAGGGATATTGTCCTTATCATTATAGTAGAGGTTCTCTCCAGCCATACCCCAGATGAAGGTGTAGTAGTAAGTACCGGCGGCAGCATGCATGCTCCACTCGGGCGACATGATAGCCTGCTCGTTGTGAAGCCATACGTTACGGCTCTCCTGAGGCTGTCCCATCACGTGAGAGATAGTCTGGCCCTCGGGCAGATTGAAATAGTAGTAGGCCTCGATACGACGACCATGTGTGTGAGGGGGCATGGTATTCCATACAGCACCTGGATTGAGCTGCGTCAGACCAAGCTGCAACTGGCAGGGACCTTCCTCGAGCACATCGTTCACGATGAGTTTATAGACGGTACGGTTGTTGGCCTCCTCTACGGTTCCCACTGGTCCCCATACAGCAGCCTTCAGCGAACCCTTACGGCCATCGAGCGTGATCCACTGGGTCTTGTAATGCTGATGAGCGGTAGCCGAGTTCAGGTAGAACTTAGCCGGATTCTTTGCATCCTTAGAGCGGAACTGCACTTTCTTGTTCACATCGTTGTCCTTGCCGATATGACCGCGACCGATGTAGAGCGCCTCCTTCGGTGAGAGGGCATACTCCTTACCGTCCACGATGACCACGCCATCGCCCGCACCGCAGTTCACGACACCCAGTTCACGATTATACATGAAATATTTTTCCTTAATGGTGTTGTCGACATCGAGACCGAGTTCCCAGAAGTTCTCCAGCGTCAGCGTGGTGTTCACAGGCATGGCGCCACCGAAGATAAATCGGTCGTAGTGAGAGTAAGTGAGCAGGATAGAGTCGGGCGACATCACCTTTTCCATCACAAAGCGCTCACGCAGCAACTTCGTGTCGTAGTGTTTCACGTCTTCAGGATGGCAGGCAGTCTGGAACTTCACGTGCTGAGCCCCTACAAACCTGTCGGCCTCCTGCGCATTGGCAGAAAGCGAGAGGGCCACAGCCCCCACAATAGTCAGAATTGTTTTCTTCATTGTTATATAAAGTTTAAGTTCTATCTCGCCTATTATTCATTTCGCTGTTTTTTCGTCTGCCACGATCCGCTTGCGGTTCCAGAACACCATACCGATGGTGATGAGCGTCAGGATGCCAGCACCGACATACGCCAGACTGTTCACACACTTATAAATCACCCAGCCGAAGAGACTTGAGGCGAAATCGAGGGCACCAGCCTGGAATCCCTCAGGAATCTTAGCTGCAGGATCCTGCGTCTGGGCATAAACCGTCTGGGCAGCCTGTGTGAAGGCTGGCGCCATATCGGTAACGAACCACAGTCCGATGCCAACGGCAATGAATCCGATGATCAAGGTCTTCACCACATTACCTTTCGTGTAAGGCAGAACCATCACAAACACATAGAACATACCTGCGAGCGATGCCAGGGGCAGGAACTCGTTGCCAGGCAGGGCCACAGCCACCAGCAGCGCCAGCGGAATAAGTATCAGCGAAGCCACCAGCGTCGTGGGATGACCTATCACGAGGGCAGGCGACATACCGATATACACCTTCTTTCCAGCCCACTTCTTCTGTACCACCTCCTGAGTCTTCTCGGCAATCGGTTTCAAACCGTCGATGAAGAGTTTCGTGATGCGGGGTATCAGTTCCATCACGGCACCCATGGTCACACCGAGGAACAGCACTTTCTTGATATCCATCTGGGCCACAGCACCAATCAGGGCACCCACGATGACACCCAGCACGATCGGCTCACCGAGTACACCGAACTTCTTTTTCAAGCCATCGGCATCGATATCAAGTTTCGAGAAGCCGGGAATCCTGTCGAGCAGCCAATTGATGCCGATGGCAAAGGCTGTAAAGCTCTGACAGAAAGGCTGCGGGATGGAGATACCGTCCATATCATCATAATATTGTTGGAACTTGTCGGCTGTCAGGTCAGCCATCACCAGTGTGATAACGTAGCACACGATAGCGGCGAAATAGCCCCATATCAGACTCTGATCCATCACGAAGTAAGCCACAGCCCCGATAAAGGCGAAGTGCCAGTAGTTCCACAGGTCGATATTCACCGTTCGGGTACACTTGGTGATAAGCAACAGGAAATTGACACCCAGACAGATTGGGATGATCAGTGCACCCACTGCCGTGTTATAAGCTACTGCAGCTGCTGCCGGCCATCCCATATCGAACACCCCAAGCTGCAGGTCGTAGAGGCGTGATATCTCACTCAGCGGATTGCCGAAATTGTTCGTCAGCAAGGCCGTTACGATGCCCAGACCTACGAAACCGACACCCACATAGAGACCACTCTTGAGCGCCTTTCCGAACTTCATGCCAATACACAGGCCGATGATGGTAAAGAGGATAGGCATCATCACCGATGCACCCAGACTGATAATGTAACTGAATACTTGTTCCATTTGTTTTTATTATCGATACGTTGTTTGTTTTAGCGGTTATCGAGTGCAAAGATACAAAAAAATAGTGAAACGACATACATTTCACTATTTTTTCTTACGTTATCGTTAACGTAAGCCTCTAGTCTTGGAAATAGACGCGCTTCACACGGTTGCTGACACCAGTAAGAACCTCGTAGGGAATGGTGTCGATGGCATCACTGAGCACCGTAACGGGCAGATGCTCGCCGAATATCTCCACCTGATCGCCTTCCTGGCAGGGGATATCCGTCACATCGATCATCGCTACATCCATACAGATATTGCCCACATACTCCGCCTTCTGACCATTCACCAGACAGTAGCCATGACGGTTACCCAAATGACGATTCAGGCCATCGGCATAGCCAATAGGAATGGCAGCAATCACCGATTCACGCTCGATCTTGCCCTTACGACTGTATCCCACCGTATCGCCTGCAGGCACATTCCGCATCTGGAGAATGGTGGTCTTCAGCGTAGAAACGGTGTTGATGATACGGTTGTCGCGGGGATCGACACCATAGAGTCCGAGTCCCAGACGACACATATCCATCTGACGCTCCGGGAAATGTTCGATACCTGCTGAGTTATCCATGTGGCGCAGGATATGATGAGAGAAAGCAGCCTGCAGTTTCTCACTACCTTCCTCGAACAGCGCAAACTGCTGGGCAGAGAAGTCATCAAAGCCGTCACTGTCGGAGCCCACGAAATGACTGAATACGCTACGCGGGATGATGGCTGTCTGATGCTTCAGACGATCCACGAGCTTGTAGATGTCGTGCACAGGATCGAAGCCCAAACGATGCATGCCCGTATCAAGCTTAATATGAACTGGCCAGCCTGTGATACCCTCCTTACGGGCAGCCTTGACGAGGGCATCCAGCAGACGGAAGGAATAGACCTCGGGTTCGAGATCGTAATCGAACATCGTCTTGAAAGCCGTCATCTCAGGATTCATAACCATGATGTTGGCGGTGATGCCAGCCTTACGGAGGGTGACACCCTCATCGGCCACAGCGACAGCCAGATAGTCAACCCGATGATCCTGCAGGGTCTTGGCGATTTCCACCGCTCCTGCCCCATAGGCATCGGCCTTAATCATACATACCATCTTGGTATCAGCCTTCAGGAACGAACGGTAATAGTTCAGGTTCTCCACTACGGCATTGAGGTTTACCTCGAGGATTGTCTCATGTACTTTCTGCTCCAGTTGTTCGGTAATCTGATCGAAGCCAAAAGAACGTGCGCCCTTGAGCAGTATTTGTTCGTTACGGAGGTTAGCGAAAACCTCACTCGACAGAAAATGAGGCACGTCGGCAAAGAATGCCTTATTGGCAATCTGTATCTTATCGGCATGGGTCGAGAGTTCGGGGCCAATCCCGATAAACTTGTCGATACCCCGCTTCACCGCGAGGTCACTCACCTGGGCATAGAGCAATTCGGGCGAGGTTCCCGTCTGGAAGATGTCACTGAGAATCAACGTTTTCTTGAGTTGCGTGTTGCGCGTTGCGTGCTGCGTACTCTGCTGGCGACGCTGCATAAAGTCGAGGGCGATATCGAGCGAATTGACATCTGAGTTATAGGAGTCGTTGATGAGCAGACAGCCGCGCTGGCCCTCTTTCACCTCCAGGCGCATGGCAACGGGCTCAAGATGCGGCATACGGTCAGCCAGTTCACCAGGGGTGAGTCCCAGGTACAAGGCTACTGCAGCACAGGTAATGGAGTTTTCCACAGATGCCTCGTCGATGAAAGGTATCACATACATATTCTCTTCCTCACGCCAGATGTAGGTCACCCGCGTACCACCTGTAAGTTGCTTGCTGTCGCTCTTAATGTCCTTCACGAAGAAAGCGGCCTTCTCGTCACACTGCGACCAGGCAATCTTCTCACCCTGATACTGCAGGCGACGGACACAACGGCTGACGATATCATTATCAGAGCAATAGACCATCGCTTCCGTATCGTGCATCAGTTCCAGCTTCTCCATACACTTTTCCTCCATCGAACGGAAGTTCTCCTGATGGGCACTACCCAGGGAGGTGAGTACACCAATAGTAGGCTGAATGATATCGCGCAGGGCCATCATCTCACCAGGCTGGCTGATGCCTGCCTCGAAAATGCCAATCTCCGTCTGCTCGTTCAACAGCCATACCGAGAGCGGCACACCGATCTGGGAATTGTAGCTTCGCGGAGAGCGCACAATCTTCTGTGAAGGGAGCAACAACTGATAAAGCCATTCCTTCACCATCGTCTTACCGTTGGATCCCGTGATACCTACAATAGGAATGCGGTGGCCGTCGCGCTCGATGAATTCGTCACGATGGCGTTCTGCCAACCGTTGCAGGGCTGCCAGCGGTGAAGGCACCACGAGGAAATTGGCATCGGGCATGTGGTCGACACCACCATGGGGAAAGAACTCCTGCAGCCCCTTTGCCTCAACGACAAAGTTACGGACGCCACGACGATACAAGTCATCAATATACCTGTGACCATCGTTTCGCGAGGACTTCAAGGCAAAGAATAAGGTCTCCTCGGGGAAACAGAGTGAGCGGCTGTCGGTAAGCAGCCAACCTATCTGAGCATCGGCACTGCCAATACGGCGTGCACCAATGAGTGTTGCGATTTTTTCTATTGAGTAATTCATGTCATTTGATTTTATAATGCAAAGTTAGGGTATTTTTTCTGCAATGCCTCCACTTTTAACATAGTTTTATCCATAAAGGCCTTGTATTCGGCCGAAGAAGCGTCGAAAGGCTTGTGGTTGAGGGCTGCTTTCAAGGGTTGCCACTCTGCGATGAAGCCACGGGCGGCATCACTCAGATAAGTCTCCGACAACCGCTGCCAGATATATTCTACTGCCTGATCTGAGGGATGGAGCATGTCTTCCTTATAGAAACGGTAATCGCGCAGTTCGTCGTTTACAATCTCGTAGGCGGGGAAGTAGGATAGTGAAGAGTTTTGAGCGATGACTCTTTGCACTGACAGCAGGAGGGTGGCCTTTGAGAGCTGGGAGCCATGATAGCCGTATTTCCGGTAGCGGATAGGACTGACGGTCAGCACGATGCTGACATCAGGATTCCGTTGACGGAGCATCTTGACTGACTGCTCCAGATACTCGGTACATGCCTCCACCGACAGTTCTTCTTCCTGAAACAGATAGGAAGGACGCTTCTGACAGTTGTCTACGATTTCGCCTGTCTCCTTCAGCCGATAGACATGGTTCGTACCAAGGGTCAAGAACACGACCTTACAAGAAGCAGTATCCCACCGTTCGATGGTATGGAGGATGGAAGCAGGGTTGTACATTACCCCAAAAGGATTGACCGTAGCACGGAATTTCTCTTCCTGAAAATGCCGTCCGATCTCTGTCGCAAAGCAAGAGCCCACAAAGAGCAGTTCTTCGCAGGGGCCGATTCTGAAACCAGGATCTGGAATATCGACGATGGTCCTAAAATCCATTGGCACAACCATTTAACTCCTGCTCACCTGCAACCCCTGCGTAGAGAGCGACATTTCCACGAAACGGGCATTGGGGTTGTTACGATGCTCCGTCAGGATCTGTTTGATACGTGCCGCAGCCTCCGGATCCTTGGCTATCATATAGAGATACCCGCCGCCACCAGCACCCGGCAGTTTGTAGCCGAGACAAAGATCATCGACCAAATCTGTCAAAGCACGGACGGCTTCGGGGTTTGTGCCGCTGTCGAGTTGCTGGTTCTGCAACCAGGTCTTGCGCACCAGGGTTCCCATCCGTTCAAAGTCATTACGCTGAATGGCTTCATACATCTCCATCGTATGTTCCTTCATTTCCCTGAGCAGACGCAGTTCACCGCCATGATTCAGGAACATGCGGCGCACAATCTCTGCCAGGATACGCTTGGCGGTACGGGTGATACCTGTATAATAGAGCAGATGACACGGACGATATTCAGGCTGAAGCCAGAGGTCGTTGGGCAGCCATCTCACCTGCGGGCTCTGATCAAAGCCGCTATTCGTCTGTAGCAGTTTAACACCACCAAGCACACCACCAAACTGATCCTGCCAGCCGCCGCCAGTGGTGAGCATCTGCTCGAGAACCAACGTTCTGCGTCCTATCTCATTCTTATCCCAGGCCAGACCACAGAAGTCGCTGACGGCACCAAGGACTGTAGCTGCCAGAATACTGCTCGTGCCGAGTCCGCTCCCTGCGGGTATGGCAGAGAGCAACGTCAGTTCGATGCCACAGCCGAAGGCCTGGAGTTGGGTTTTCAGGTCAGGATATTTTGAGGCTTCACTGAACCCTGCAAGCACCAGGGCAGCCTTCGGGATAGAGAACGGTGAACCTACATGCATAAAGTCGGTCAGTTGTCCGTATGTCTCCACCACCTCCATGGCGCCGAGGTCGATGCTGCGCAACACGATTCGCAATTCCTTTGAAGGTCGCACGAACGTCTGCAAGGGCGGCTGTCCATTCAGTTCGATGGCGAAGTTCAGCACATGTCCACCCTCCATCAGACAGTAAGGCGGTGTATCCGTCCATCCGCCAGCAATGTCGATACGCACAGGGGAACGCCCCCAGACGATCTGATCGTCATAGACAGACTTGACAGGCGAAGGCATCCCTACGGCACCATCAGTCAGTCCCTCACGCAACAAAGCAAACGCCTTATCACTGTCACCACGGAACATCGCATCATGGATACGGGTCATCAACGGAGCCTCGTCAGGAAGCGATGGCGGCAGCGGAATCTGTTCCTTCCGGAATGCTGCAGCCGCATCGGCGAGATCGAGTTGGTAGAAGACACTATGACTCCAGTTTTGAGCCAGTGCACGCCAGTTCTCCTTACGGAAGGCGGAGCGCTGGGCAAAGAGGCGGCGCAGATTGGCTTCATTGGAAATTTCTTCGGCTGAGATCATCCGCACGGCCTGACTTTCTGCTGACGACAAGGGCTCAAGCGACTCCACAACGGGGAACTGCTGGATCTGCTGCTCAACCCCTGCAAAGCGGTCGTCGATATGATAACGGCGAAGGGCATACTGCGTCTCACCAATAGGGACGACATCGATACACTCGCCTGGCTGCAAAGTCAACTGCCAGTCATTGTAGGGCACACCTGTAATAATATGATCGTGGGAGAGTTGCCAGTGTTTGCCGATATGACTGTTTTCTACCCAGATATTCGTATTCTCCTCTGTGAACGCAATGTCCATCACAGCATTCTGCACAAAGATCGACGGATGGGGTTTCCTGTCGTGGTGCATGATCTTCCGCTGGTCGTTCTCCAGATTCTGTATCCGCATCGTCGATGAGATCATCTCGCGGGATGTGCCGAAATGATAGAACTCACCGCCTGCCAACGGAAGGATGGCAACCTTCAACTGCCGCAGTTCCTCGTCGGCTATCAATGGATCGGTACCCAGCGAACAGCCAAATTCAGAATAAAGGTCGTATTCCCTGAGTTGGGCATCTTCTGCCCCACTCTTTTTCATCAGCAGTTTAACAGCCTTGTCGCTCAGCAGCCAGATGCCGATATCCGTCAGATAGAAATGCTCTTTCTGCAGTTCGCCAAGGGTCTGCACCGAGGGCTTCTGCAACATGTGCTTCAGTATGGAAGGTGTCTGACGGCTGCTGACGAATACCCCATGGTTCTTGGCCACTGAAGCATCGAGCCACAAGCCATAACAGACGACATCCGCCTCAGGAATCGGCTGCAGGGGTTGGGTGGCACGTATCAGTACATCGCCACTCACCACCATCGTATGGATCGACCCTGGCGCCATCGCCATGATCTTCTCATAGAGCGGCAGCTGCAGACTCAGCAGATCCTGCGAGAGTCGCTGTCCACGTTCCCAACGGAAGACGGGTATTGGTGTCAGGACCTTTCCCGACGGTGCATAAGCCGGCAAGCGACGACTCTGTCCGCCTGCATGCAGCAGGATACGTTTCTCTGCCGAGAGCCAAGTCGATATATCCTCGGCGCCATCTGCCTGACAACATGCCTGAAGCAGCCACGTGGTTCCTCCGCCACTACCCAACTTATGACCAATCGGGTCGTTGGTACAGAAGAACTCCTCACGGCTCAGACCTGTGACGTCATGGAAACTGCCTACAAGGTTAGGCGGCAGGGACAGCAGTTTTCTCATCTTGCCAACTTCTTACGGTTCTTATATTCTAGGAAAATGGTTCCGAGCAAGGTCAGAATCAGCAGAACGATAGCCACATAGGCAATGGTCTCCGTGGTACTGACGGATTTCGGGAAGAACGACAATTCCACCTGATGCTTGCCTGGCTGAATCTGGATGGCACGCAACAGATAGTCTACACGACCCAGTTCTACAGGCTGACCATCGACGGTAGCCGTCCATTCCGGATAATATATCTCCGAGAATACCAGCACGCCACCTTTTCCTGAGTTCACATCATACGTCAGACGGTTAGGCTCATACGAGGTAATCGTCACCACGCTGGCAGTATCCTGTTCGACGGCTTCACCCAACTGCGCCTTGAACTTCACGTCGGCAACGGCCTGATGGCGCAGGTCGATCTTGCCAACTGCCGCCATCTCCTCGTTGGCATTGTTCACATAGTCGAGTTTGTCTACGAACCAGGCATTGCCATAAGCATAGGGATTCTGGATGGGAACCGTCTGTCCGCCTTCCAATGGGAAGATGAAGTAGCGTGTATTGAGCATGTTCAATACCGGACAGATGCTGTCGCCATTCACCTGTGTCATATCCCCCGCAGCCTCGGATACAGCCCCGAAAAGTGCCTGCATCTCGGGATTGATATACTGTTCTATCATCTCCTGATAGCGACGCAGTTTGGCAGCATGATAGCCGCCGATACTCTTATGATAGTAACTCGTCTCGTTCTCGTTGAAGGTGTTTGAGGCGAGGTTCAGCACACGGTAGTCGAGGGTCTGGTCTCGCAGGATCAGTTCATCCGTCTGTGTCTTCTGCTGGGGCGCCTCACGCTCACTCTTCGGCACGAACATCTCGTCGTTCAGGTAACGCTTGTTCACTGTCCACAGATCCACCAGACAGAGCACGAGGATGATGCCGATGGCCCACTCCTTCTTCAGTTTGCCATACATGAAAGCCAACAGGATGCCCGTACCCACCAGGATGATATAGAACGAGCGCATGGCGTCGGACGTAAACATCGCCTGGCGCATCTCTGTCAGATTGGCGATGATGGGCTGGACATGCTCGGGGGGCAGACTCTGAAGAGCGTGCAGTTCACTGGTAGAGACAAAGCCGCTGAAAAACGCCGATGGCATCAACGAGAACAGCAGCGCGATACCACCCGTCAGCAGGAACGATATGCCTACATACTTCATTCTCGGCTTCATCAGCTCTGGTTCATCGAAGATCTTTTTCAGAGCCATCATGGCCAACAACGGGATCGTGAACTCAGCAATCACGAGGATAGAGGCGACGGTACGGAACTTGTCGTACATCGGTACATAGTCGAGGAAGAAGTCGGTAAAGCCCATGAAGTTCTTACCCCATGACAGGAGGATAGACAGAACCGTTGCAGCCAGCAAGGCCCACTTCATAGGACCTTTCACGATAAACAGGCCAAGAATGAAGAGCATCACCACGAAGGCTCCGACATAGACGGGGCCCGATGTTCCAGGCTGTTCACCCCAGTACTGACCTATCTGCTGGTAGATGCTCACGTAGTTCTCGTCGGCATGCTTCATCGCCGTCTCGTTCTGGCTCAGCGGCATTGAGGCACCACCCTTGGTATTCGGAATCAGCAAGGTCCATGTCTCACCGATGCCGTAACTCCATTGGGTGATATAGTCGCGCTCCAGTCCGCTACTGGTCTGATTGGCATTATTGGCCTTCACCAGTTCGCTCTTGCCACGCATCGACTCCTTACTGTACTGCCAGGTGTGGTAGAGGTTCGACAGATTGACGCATACACCGATGGCAGCACCCGCGATACAGACAGCCGTAGCCTTCAGGAAACGGGCCATCTGCTGCTGACGGATAGCCTCCACGAGCCAAGCTATCACCATGAACAGAATGATAAACAGATAATAATAGGACATCTGCACATGGTTCGCATTGATCTCAAAGGCCGAGAATACAGCTGTCAGCAACAATCCCCACAGGTACTTTCCCCGATAGGCCAATACGATACCCGCAATCATCGGCGGCAGATAAGCCAGGGCCCACACCTTCCAGATATGGCCTGCGGCAATAATAATAAGGAAATAGGTGGAGAAAGCCCAGATGATACTGCCAAGGGCTGCCAGATGCTGACGGAAGTCGAAGGCTCTCAGCAGGATGTAGAAGCCCAGCAGATAGGCAAAGACGAACCACACATTCTCAGGCAGCCACAGGTGATAGGCGTAGATCGCCTTTGTCAGCAAATCGGTAGAGCCATAAGATGGTGCCATCTGGTAGGTAGGCATTCCGCCGAAGAGGGCATTCGTCCAACGGCTACGTTCACCTGTTTTCTGCAGATATTCGATACCTTCTTGTCCTGCGCCGCGCCCCGCTGATGCATCGTGACGGTAGAGAATTCGCCCTTCGATGTCGGCAGGGAAGAAATAGGCGAAAGCCAAAACCACGAACAGCAACACTGCCAGCACGTCAGGCAGGCATTTTTTTATGGATGATTGCATATTGAACATTGAATATCACTTTTTATTATTTCTGTGTGCAAAAGTATAAAAAATCTGTGTAATCTGTGTAATCCGTACCCAAAATTTTGTACCTTTGCAGCAAAAATATGGAAGAAACGATTATTACCAGCGTTCAGAATGCCCGCATCAAGCATGTCGTTGCCCTTCAGCAGAAATCTTCACTCCGCCGGGAGGAAGATCTCTTTGTGGTGGAAGGCCAGCGCGAGATAGAGCACTGCATCGCCTGTGGCTACGAGATTCAGGAGCTGTTTGTCCTAGACAGCCTCAATTACACGGGGAGCATCACTCCCACCCTCGTATCGCACCAGGTCTACGAAAAAATGGCTTATCGCGAGAGTACGGAAGGCATCATTGCCGTCGCCAAGGCCAAAGACCACTCCCTCACCACACTAAACGCTTCACTCTTCACTCCTAACGCATCACCCACTCCGCTGATTGTGGTGCTTGAGAGCGTAGAGAAGCCAGGCAATCTGGGTGCCATCCTGCGCACAGCCGAGGCTGCGGGAGTGGACGCCGTTATCGTGTGCGACCCATTGACGGATCTCTATAACCCTAACCTGATCCGTGCCAGCATCGGCGGTGTGTTCAGCGTACCAGTGGCCGTTTGCGATTCCAAGGCATGTATCGCCTTCCTCAAGGAGCACAAGATCCGCATCCTTACGGCTCAGCTGCAGGACTCCTACGACTATTACGACTACAACATGCTGGGCGCAACTGCCATCGTGATGGGTACGGAGTCGACAGGACTTACCGATCAGTGGCGCGAGGCTGCCGATGTGCATATCCGCATTCCCATGTTGGGTCGTCTCGACTCGCTGAATGTCAGCGTGAGTGCTGCCATCCTGATGTACGAGGCCGTGCGCCAACGCCATCAGACCTACAAGAAAGCAACTATGTAAATCGTCAAATAAACAATTGTTGAATATGAAAATCGGAATAATCGTAGCGATGGATAAGGAGTTTAATCAGCTCCAGTCTCTTTTCTCTTCTGAGGATGTCATTATCCAGAAAAGCGGCATCGGCAAGGTGAATGCTGCCTTGCAGACGGCCAAGATGATCAGTGAGTATCACCCCGATGCCATCATCTCCTCAGGCTGTGCCGGTGGTAATGGTGACGACATCAATGTGCAGGATGTGGTAGTGAGCAGCCAGCTTGCCTATCATGATGTCTATTGCGGAGAAGCGATGGGCAAAAGTGTCTACGGACAAGTGCAAGGTCTCCCTCCTCGTTTTGAGGTCGACAAGAATCTGCTCCTGAAAGCCTTTAATCTCAACAAGCATCTCAAGGATATCAGCGTACACCCAGGCCTCATCGTCACAGGCGACTGGTTTGTAGACACCAAGGAGAAGATGCGTGAGATTATAAAGCATTTCCCCGAGGCTAGGGCGGTAGATATGGAGTCGGCAGCCATCGCGCACACGTGTTATATATATAAGGTGCCGTTTATCTCCTTCCGCGTGATCAGCGACATTCCCCTGCGCGACACCAATGCCGCGATGTACCACAATTTCTGGGACACCATCGCTGAGAATTCATTCCAAGTCACCAAGACATTCATCGAAAGTTTATAATATGGAAGTCATACAAAGTTTCACCATCGATCACACCCGTCTGAAGCCTGGCATCTACGTATCCCGTGAGGATAAAGGTTTTACGACATTCGACCTGCGCATCACCGAACCCAACAAAGAGCCGGCAGTTGCTCCTGCTGCCATTCATAGTATCGAACACCTGATGGCCACCTGGTTCCGCAACAGTCGGGTGAAGGATGATGTGGTCTATGTAGGCCCCATGGGCTGCCTCACAGGCATGTATATCATCATGAAGGACAACGGCTCTGCGACCGAAGGTCGGGAATCAGGCACTTATACCGTCGAGGATATGCGCCAGCTGACCATCGAGTGTCTGGAGTGGATCCTCACTCAGGACAAGGTGCCTGCCACAGAGCCTCAATCCTGCGGCAACTACCTGCTTCACGATCTACCCATGTGCAAATGGGAATGCGCCCGCTATCTCGACCGTCTGAAAAACGATTTCCACTGCGAATACACCAAACTCCAGATTACCCTCGAAGACGGCAAACACTTCGCGGATGCCTAGAAAACAATCATCCCCAGCCGTTTGTTTGCTGGGGATGATTGTATATATTATACCTTGTTAGCTTTCTTGCGCTGATCGTGGTCGAGGATTGTCTTGCGCATACGCATCGACTTCGGGGTCACCTCCACCAGTTCATCCTGCTTGATGTATTCCAGACATTCCTCCAGGCTCATCACTGTCTTGGGGATGATGCGCGCCTTCTCGTCGGTACCAGAGGCACGAACGTTCGTCAGCTGCTTAGCCTTGCACACGTTCACCACGAGGTCATTGTCATGCACATGCTCGCCGACCACCTGTCCGGCATACACATCCTCACCCGGATCGATAAAGAACTTACCGCGATCCTGCAGCTTGTCGATGGCGTAGGCAAAAGCGTTACCCGTATCCATCGAGATCATCGAACCGTTCACGCGGCGCTCAATCTCACCCTTATACGGCTGATACTCCTTGAAGCGGTGGGCCATGATAGCCTCACCCTGCGAAGCCGTGAGCACATTCGTACGCAGACCGATGATACCGCGCGAGGGAATATCAAACTCGATATTCACGCGCTCACCCTGATTCTCCATAGAGGTCATCTCGCCCTTACGGCGCGTCACCATGTCGATCATCTTCGACGAGAACTCCTCAGGCACATTGATCGTCAGTTCCTCGATAGGCTCACATTTCTGACCATCAATCTCCTTGTAGATTACCTGGGGCTGTCCTACCTGCAGTTCGTAACCCTCACGGCGCATCGTCTCAACCAGCACGGAGAGATGGAGCACACCACGACCACTCACAATCCACTTATCGGTAGAATCCTCGAAAGGCTCCACACGCAGCGCCAGGTTTTTCTCCAGTTCCTTCTCCAGACGGTCGTTGATATGGCGCGAAGTCACAAACTTACCCTCCTTGCCGAAGAAAGGCGAGTCGTTGATCGTAAAGAGCATCGACATGGTGGGCTCATCGATGGCGATAGGTGCCAGCGGCTCTGGGTTCTCCAGGTCACAGATGGTATCACCGATCTCAAACTTCTCCAATCCGATGACGGCACAGATGTCACCACAGTCAACAGAGTCCGTGCGCACGTGTCCCATTCCGTCGAATGTATGCAGCTCCTTGATCTTCGTTTTCTCAAGCGAACCGTCGCGATGGGCGATGGTCACCTGCATACCGTCCTTCAGTTGTCCGCGATGCACGCGACCTACTGCGATACGGCCCTGATAGCTCGAATAGTCGAGCGAGGTAATCAGCATCTGGGGCGTACCCTCTATCTGCTTCGGGGCAGGAATCACCTCCAGGATCTTATCCAACAGATAAGTGATGTTGTCCGTAGGCGTCTTCCAGTCTTCACCCATCCAGCCATTCTTGGCCGAACCATACACCACGGGGAAGTCAAGCTGATCCTCCGTAGCATTCAGCGAGAACATCAGGTCGAACACCATCTCGTAGACCTCCTCGGGGCGGCAGTTGGGCTTGTCCACCTTGTTCACAACTACGATGGGCTTCAATCCGATTTGCAGCGCCTTCTGCAGCACGAACCTCGTCTGGGGCATCGGACCCTCAAAGGCATCCACGAGCAGCAGACAGCCGTCGGCCATATTCAGCACACGTTCCACCTCGCCGCCGAAGTCGGAGTGTCCCGGAGTATCTATGATGTTGATTTTAACGCCTTTCCAATTGATGCTGACGTTCTTGGAGAGAATAGTGATTCCACGCTCACGCTCCAAGTCGTTAGCATCGAGTACCTGGTTGCTGAGATTCTGTCCCTCACGGAAGAGATTTCCTGCCAGCATCATCTTGTCCACGAGTGTCGTCTTTCCGTGGTCTACATGCGCAATTATTGCGATATTTCTTAGACTAGCTAAGCGTTCATTCGAACGATTACTTATATCCTGCATACCTATTTTATTCAAATTCGGCTGCAAAATTACAAAAAATCCGTGTAATCCACGCTTTTTTTCATAAAAACCGTAAATATTTCACTTTTCATTGTTCACTTTTCACTTTTTTGTTGTACCTTTGCACCCGCATTTCGGAAAATCCGGAGCATCTGACGACGTAAACCGCCCGTGATTAGGCAGTCTGAGACGTTTGAAAGATGTATTTGCAAACAACATTAATCACATTACAATTATGTATTTAGACAAAGCAAAGAAAGAGGAAATCTTCGGCCAGTATGGCAAGAACGCACAGGACACTGGTTCTGCTGAGGCTCAGATCGCTCTCTTCAGCTATCGCATCTCTCATCTGACAGAGCACCTGAAGAAGAATCACAAGGATCACAACACAGCCCGTTCGCTGACCATGCTCGTAGGTAAGCGCCGCAAGCTGCTGAAGTACCTCTACAATAACGACATCAATCGTTATCGTGCTATTATCAAGGCCCTCGGTCTTCGTAAGTAAGCAAAACAATAAAGCCTCGCTCACCGCGAGGCTTTTTCTTTTTCGATTCTTGTGATTCGTGCGCGTTATTTCACGATGACCTTTACATTGTCCTTGCGGATGTTGGTGCAGTTGGTGAATGAGGCATCCTGACGGGCGATAATCGTGATATTCTTCAGATTGATGTTGTCCATCGGCATTTCGGGGAGGCCGTTGAACTCCATGGCACGGCCAGCGCCGTTGCAGACGACGTTCTGAATGTCGATGTTGCGGAAGATGGGCGTAGTCTCGTCGACAGGCTTCTTCGTGGTGTTATCGGGCTTATCGCCGTCGGCAATCATCTCGGCCACCGACTTGCCGCCATAATACATGTTGAAGGTGATGGCGTCGGTCTTGATGTCCATCATCGAGATGCCGTCGATAAAGATGTTCTCCACGATGCCGCCACGACCACGGGTAGACTTGAAGCGCAGGCCGACATCGGTGCCGAGGAACTGGCAGTTCTGCACCTTGAAATTGCGCACGCCACCACTCATCTCGGATCCCACGACGAAACCACCGTGACCAGCAAAGACAGTACACCCGCTCACCACGACATTCTCACAGGGCACACCGCGACGGCGGCCATCGGCATCCTTACCGCTCTTGATGCAGATACCGTCGTCGCCTGCATCGAACTTGGAATTAAGGATCAGCGCATTCTTGCACGACTCAAGGTCGAGGGCATCGCCGTTCTGGGCATAGCTGGGATTACGGGCCAGCACATTGTCGATGATGATGTTCTCACACATGAGCGGATGGATATTCCACGCGGGAGAGTTCTGGAAGATGACGCCCTGGAGCAGCACGTTCTTGCAGCTGACGAGGCTGATCATGACCGGGCGGAGGAAACGGTGGATGGCCTCAAACTCGGCATCGGTCTTGGCGGTGGGCACATTGAGGTCGGCACCCTCATGTCCCTTGGCATAGCTGGCAGTGGGAGCCCAATAGTCGCCTGGCATCACCACGCTGCCTGGAACAGCCAGCAGCTGTTTCCAATGGCTCTCGCTGACCTTGGCCTTCTTGACGGGGCGCCAATACTGACCATTGCCGTCGATGACACCCCGACCTGTGATGGAGATATTCTCAGCGCCGTTGGCTGACAGCGGTGACTGACAGCGACGGGTGTCGAGCCCCTCGAAAGAGGTCTTGATGATCGGATAGAGCGACTCGTCAGCGGCAAACTGGATGACGGCACCCATCTCGAGATGGAGGTCGATATTGCTCTTCAGTACGATGGGGCCCGTGAGCCACACGCCGGCAGGCACAATCAGATGACCGCCGCCCTGCTGCGTCAGAGTCTCGACGGCTTTGGCAAAGGCTTCGGTAGAGAGCCTGCTGCCCGTAGCATCAGCCCCGAAATCGCTGAGACACACTTTTGTGTCTGGAATGGCTGGTGCCTTCAATTCGGGCATGGCGAAGGGCAGATTCTGCGTGTACTTCTTATAAGGGTTCTCACAGTTTCCACAGTGGGAAGAGTGCTGGGCGAAGGCGTTCATCGCGAAGGCGATGAAGACCATCAGAGTGGCTAGTTTTTTCATTTGCATATTTGTTTTAGTCATTCGTTTGTATTTCTTGTAAGGGGACCATCACGAAATCGCGCTGCTGCATCAACGGATGGGGAATCTTGAGATCGGGTTCATCGATGTGGAGATCGTCGTAGAGCAGGATGTCGATATCGATGGTTCGGTCTTGATAGGTGCCGCCCTTATGGCGGCGCCCCAGTTCACGCTCTATCTGCTGAGTGGCGCGCAACACCCCTCGGGGGGTGCGCCGCGTCTCGCAGAGGATGACACCATTGAGAAAACGATTGGCAGACTGAAATCCCCAGGGCTCGGTCTCTATCAACGACGACTGTCGGAGCACTTCCCCCACCCGCTCGCCAATGAGGCGGATGGCTTCGGCTATCAGCTGCCGACGGTCGCCCAGATTACTCCCGAGTCCTAGATATACGTGATGCATCAGTCGTCGAGTATCAGCAGGGCATCGCCATAGCAGCCGAACTTGTACCCGTTCTTGACAGCCTTCTTGTAGGCCTCATAGACCAGGTCGTAGCCACCGAAGGAGCACTGCGTCATCATCATCGTGGACTCGGGATGGTAGAAGTTTGCCACGAGGGCATTGGAAAGGCCGAACTCATAAGGCGGGAACATGAACTTATTGGTCCATCCCTCGTACTCCTTCAGGAGTCCGTCGGTACCCACAGCCGTCTCCGTAGCACGGGCGGTGCTGACACCTACGCAGCAGACACGACGGCCTGCCTCCTTGGTCTTATTGACCAGCTCGCAGGCTTCGCGCGGCACGAACATCTGCTCGGATGACATCTTATGCTTGGTGAGGTCTTCCACCTCGATTGGATCGAAGCTGCCCAATCCGCAATGGAGGGTGATGAAGGCGAAGTTGATGCCTCGGATCTCCATGCGCTTCATCAGTTCGCGGCTGAAATGCAGACCTGTGGCCGGAGCGGTCACCGCACCCTCCTTCTTCGCATAGATCGTCTGGAAATTCTCCATATCCTCCTCAGTGGCGGGGCGACGGTCGATGATATAGCGCGGCAGGGGGGCTGCACCCAAGGCGAAGAGCTCGCGTTTGAACTCGTCGTGAGGACAGTCGTAGAGGAAACGCAGGGTACGTCCGCGGCTGGTGGTATTGTCGATGACCTCAGCCACCATCGGCCCGTCTTCCTCAAAAAACAGTTTATTGCCAATACGGATCTTACGTGCAGGCTCTACCAGCACATCCCACAGACGGAGGTCGGGATTCAACTCGCGCAACAGAAACACCTCGATCTTGGCATCGGTCTTCTCCTTCGTGCCATAAAGACGGGCGGGGAACACCTGGGTGTCGTTGAAGATAAACGTGTCGTCCTCATCGAAATAGTCGATGATATTACGGAAGTCGAGATAGACAGGGTTGCCTTCCTTATCCTTAAGTTCCTCGCCATTCTCGTCCTTACGGGTCATCTCGATACGACCACTCTTACGGTGAACGACCATCAGACGGCACTCGTCACGGTGGAAAGTAGGTTCAAGGGCAACCTGCTCTTCTGGTAACTTAAACTTAAACTGTGATAATTTCATTCTATATAATTCTGATTACGTATTTAAATTCTGTTCGAGCCACTGGGGGAAATCATCGAAGGTGAGACAATCCTCCAGACGGACATCGCCCACGCGGGTGCGGCAAAGTGCCGTCAGATGGGCACCGCTACCCAAAGCCTCGCCGATATCGCGGGCCAAAGAGCGGATATAGGTGCCTTTGCCACAGACAACTCGGATGGACAGCTGCATCGTCTCGGGGTTGAAATCGACCAGCTGGATATCGTCGATATGGATATCCTTCGGCGCCAGAGCCACCTCCTGCCCCTTGCGGGCTAACTCATAAGCCCTGTCGCCAGCCACCATACAGGCGGAATAGACTGGCGGCACCTGTTTGATATCACCAACAAACTGCGGGAGCGTCTGCTCAATCAGTTCGCGGGTGATATGGCTGGTGGGATAATGCTCGTCGACGGCATGCTCCAAGTCGAAGCTGGGCGTAGTGGCACCAAGCTGAAGGGTGGCGGTATACTCCTTCGTATGAAGCTGCAGCCGCTCAATCTGTTTGGTAGCCTTACCTGTACAGAGGATCAGGACGCCTGTGGCCAAGGGATCAAGGGTGCCTGCATGACCTATCTTCACCCGCTTGACGCCCAGTCGCTTCGAGAGGACGTAACGGATATGAGCCAGCGCACCGAAGCTTGTCATCCGGTAGGGCTTGTTGATATAGATATATGCGCCTTGCTGGAAATCCATTAGTCAACCATTGCTAGTGAATGACCCGTCAGCAGCAGTATGATAATGATGCTGCCCACGATGATGCGATAGATACCAAAGGCCTTAAAGCCGTATTTGGTCAGGTAGCCCACAAACCACTTCATGGCTAACAGGGCAACCACGAAGGCCACCACGCAACCGAGGATGAGCATGGTGATATTATGGGGCGTAGCCCACGACGCGTCTTCCTTCATCAGGTCGAGCAGGTCGAGAAGCGTTGCACCAGCCATCGTCGGTACGGCCAGGAAGAAAGAGAACTCTGCAGCGCGCTTGCGCGTCAGTCCCTGGGCCATGCCACCCACGATGGTTGCCATCGAACGTGATACGCCGGGAATGACCGAGATACACTGGAACAAGCCGATCTTAAATGCACGGAGCTCATTCACCTTATTGTTTTCGCTGCCTTTGTTAAAGAGTTTGTCGCAGTACAACATAAAGATACCACCCACTACCAGCATGATGGCCACCACCTCGACACTGTCGAGCAGCCAGTCGAGCAGACCAGACTTCTTGGCAGCCAGACCGATGACAATGGCAGGCAGCACACCGACGATGAGCAGCCAGTAGAAGTGGTACTTATGCTTCAGCTTCTGCCAGAACGAACTGCCGGCAGGCGCCGGAGAATAGTCGAACCGGAAGAAGTTCTTCCAATAGAGGCACACCACCGAGAGGATGGCACCAAACTGGATGATAAACGTGAAAGCATGCACAAAGGGGTCTCCCTGAGGCACGCCCAGCAAATTCTGGGCAATAATCATATGACCAGTCGAAGATACAGGCAGGAATTCCGTCAGTCCCTCGACGATAGCCACAATAAGGGTTTCAATCCAATCCATAATACAATCTTAATCCTTTGGTTTGCGGATGATGGCATAAATCATAGATACAAAACCGAAGAGGCACACGATTGGCGCCACCTTCGTACGACGGACACTGAATATATCGGGCTCGAAAGACGCGTCTGTCGAATTAGGACCTACCATCAACAGAAAACCGACAATGACGATAAACATTCCTATACCAAGTAGGATGAAATTCATCTTGTCGAATGCAAAATTTCTCTTATCCATAAAACTTCACTTTTTACTCTTCACTAAATCTTATACAATTCGCCTGGCGTCATACGCAGGAACTTGTTGACTGAAATGTAGCAGCAGATACTCGTGAGTATCACACCAAACAGCAACACAGCCACCCCCGTGATCGCCAGTTCGCGCCACGTGATGATGGTCATCAGGTTGGGCTCATAGTAATAAAGCCCATACACACAGGCTCCCAGCACAGCGATGGCGATGATGGCAGCCACGATGCCGACAACCAGACCCTGGCGCATGAAAGGACGGCGGATAAAGCCCCACGAGGCACCCACCAGCTTCATCGTGTGGATGATAAAACGACGGGAATAGACATTCAGCCGCACCGTATTGCTGATCAGCGTGAACGACACAAACGTGAGCAGCGAGGCTATCACCAGCAGCAGGATGTTCATCTTGGCCAGATTACGATTCACGCTGTCCATCAGATCCACCTGATAAGCCACATCGTTAACCTTCGGATTCTTCCGCAGTTCCTTGGCTATCCACCTGAGGGAGTCGCGGTTGGCATAGTCGGACTTCAGCTGCAGTTCGAGCGTGGCCGAGAAAGGATTCATACCCAGAAACTCCGAAGGATCGGATCCCATGGCTTCAGACTGTTCCTTCAATGCCTGTTCACGACTGATGTAATCGATGTTACGGGAATAAGGTCTGTGGTAGAGGTCGCGACACAACAGCTTTGCATCGTTGACACTGACTTCATCATTCAGCATCACCGTTACCGTCAGATTCTCCTTGACCCATTGCGAGAGATTGTGGGAGGTAAGCACCGAGAATACCACCATACCCAACAACACCAAGACCATCGAAGTGCTGATGCAAAGCGTCATCCACTGCACACCTCGACGGCTGCCAGTCTTTTTTTTGCGTTTTCTCATTAGTTTTACGTACGTAATCTTTGAATTCGGCTGCAAAGATACTATATTTTTTTTGCAAATCCAAAAAAAATCGTAACTTTGCGCCCTGTTATGAGTACAATTATCTATCCATCGCCTATCTTCGGCCCTGTTCATAGCCGCAGACTAGGCATTTCGCTGGGCATCAACCTGCTGCCTGCCGACGGCAAAGTATGTTCCTTCGACTGTATCTATTGTGAATGTGGCTTTAACGAAGACCACCGTCCGTCGCTCCCCCTCCCCACCCGTGAGGAGGTGGCAGAGAAACTGGAACAGAAATTGCAGGCAATGGTCGAGGAGCAGCAGTTGCCGGATGTATTGACATTTGCAGGCAATGGCGAGCCCACCTGTCATCCGCATTTCGCAGAAATCATCGCAGACACCATCCGTCTGCGCAATCAGTATTGCCCGAAGGCGAAAGTCAGCGTACTGAGCAACTCGACGATGATTCACCGCCAGGCAGTACACGACGCGCTGATGCTAGTGGACAACAACATCCTGAAACTCGACACCATCGACCCCATATATATAAATAAGGTGGACCACCCTAACGGCACTTACGATGTGAACACCATCATCGAGCGGATGAAGGCATTCAATGGCCATCTGATCATCCAGACGATGTTTATGCGCGGGGAATGTAACGGGGAGAGCGTCGACAACACAGGTGAGGCATACGTTGCTCCCTGGCTGGAGGCCGTCAAGGACATCAAGCCCCAGCAGGTGATGATCTACACCATCGACCGCGAAACGCCCACCCAAGGTCTGCTCAAGGCCACCCACGAACAACTCGATCAAATACGCGACCGCGTCATCGCTGCCGGCATTCCCTGCACGGCCAGCTATTAACCAATAATCCCTGCCAGTTGGCAGGGATTATTGGTTTACTTACACATGATGCCGCGCTTCGTACCTTCCAGGAACTTGATGATGTTCTGAATCTCAGGGCCATCGGGCACCTGATCCTTGATCTGATTGATTACATCGAACACACTCGTCTTTCCGTGGAAGAGCAGACGGTAGGCATTGGCGATATGCTTCTGTACCTTCTCGTCGATTTTCGCTAACTTCATCACCGTAGAGTTAGGTCCACCGTAAGCCATCGGGTTACCACCGGCAATGACGTAAGGAGGCACATCGTGAGAGAAGGCGCAACCAGCCTGGATCAGCGAGAGGTCGCCTGCACGGGTATTGGCATTCTGGATGGCGCCACTGGAGAAGATGACGCCATTGCCGATCTCGCAGTCGCCTGCAATCTTCGTACCATAGCCAAACACGCAGTTATTGCCGATCACCACATCGTGGCTGATATGAGTTCCTTCGAGCAGGAAATTCTCGTTGCCGATCTTGGTGACGCCATCACGATTGGTACCACGGTTGATGACTACATTCTCGCGGATGACGTTGTTGTCGCCAATCTCCACATACGACTTGGCTCCACGGAAATTGAAATCCTGCGGCAGAGCAGCAATCACACTACCCTGATGGATCTTGTTATTCTTTCCTATACGCGACCCGTCGCAGATACTGACGAAGGGGAAGATGATACAATTGTCGCCGATCACCACATCGTCCTCGATATACACGAAGGGGAATATCTTACAGTTATTGCCTATTTTCGCCTTTGGAGAGATTTCGGCCTTTGGACTGATTTCACTTGCCATAATTCATACGTTTTAGTTTGCACCACCACCAAGGGCCTGGTACAAGTTAACTACTGCTTGCATTTTATTGAACTGATCAGTTACCTCGGCAATCTCAGCATTGAGCAGGTTGCTCTGGGCAGAGATTACCTCAAGATACGTGGTGTTGCTCGATGACTCCATCAGTTTCTTGGTATCCTCCACATTCTTCGTCATGACCTTCACGCGCTTGCCGTCGAGCTCAGCCTTCTCGGCAGAGGCATTATATGACACGAGGGCATTCGACACCTCGTTGCCTGCCTTCAGCACGGCGTTCTGCCAGTTATTGTAAGCCTGCTCATACTGGGCCTTAGCCACCTTCAGACCAGCAACGATCTGTCCATGCTGGAAGATAGGCTGCACCAGCGAGCCTACAGCAGAGAGGAGCCACTTGCCAGGATTGATGACAGCACCGCCAGCGCTATTAGTAAAGGCTGCTGTGGCCGTCACCGTGATGTTGGGATAGAAACGGCTACGGGCCGTCTCCACATTGTAGAAACACTGGGCCAGTGACATCTCGGCATAATGAACGTCAGCACGATTGTTGAGTAACTGGATACCGACACCTGCTGCCAGTTCTGTAGGCAGACTCTGGTTTGCAAACGAGCCTCGCTGGATTGTCTGTCCCTGCTGGCCAATGAGCAGTGACAGGGCATTCTCACTCTCACGGATCTGACGAAGCAGATCGACCTTCTGCGCCTGAACACTATAGTAGGCAGCTTCAGCACTCTGCACAGCCGTAGAACGATAGCCAACGCGATTCTCGTGCATAAACTGCATCTTCTCCCATGTCTCCTTCGTCAGTTGTTCCATATCGGTGACAATCTCCACCTGACGGTCGAGCATCAGCAGGGTATAATACAGATTGGCGATTCCAGAGATGATATTACACTTCACCACCGTCTGATAGTCCTTCGTGCCGATGAGCTGCATCTGGGCAGAACGCTTGACAGAGAGCAGATTGCCGAAGAGATCGAGATTCCAGCTGGCACTCACAGGAAGTTGATAGGTCTTCGAGGCCTTAGAGCCATCAAAAGAAGCGATCGTTCCCTGTGGCGTGAGGGTGAGAGAGGGCAGGAATGCCAGACGGGCTACCGTCAGGGCAGCCTCCACCTGTTTCACATTCAGAGCGGCATTCAGCAGGTCTGGATTGTTGTCGAGTCCCTGCTGGATGAGTGTCTGCAGCTGAGGATCCGTGAACACGCTGCGCCAAGGCATATTGCCGAACGACGTAGTGTCTGTCACAGCAAGGGTATCCGTCAGGGAAACGGGGTCGCGCACGATACCGTCAGCTTTCACCTCAGGACGCTCATATTTGTTGTAGAGTCCGCAACTCGACAGCAGAAGAAGCAAGCCTCCTCCGACTCCCCTCCAAAGGGAGGGGGCGATATGCTTCCACACCTTATTTATCATATTTCTTTTCATATCACCTATTTATTTCTTATTTCTCCAATTCATAATCGACAGGTCTCGCATGCGCATACTGTGACAACTCAGCTGCTACATCCTCGTTCTCCTCATCCTCGAACTTCAGCGGTGAAATCTTCTCCTGTATAGACTGGAAGATAACAAACAGCGTAGGCACGACGAAGAGCTGGAGGATAGTACCGATGAGCATACCGCCCACGGCTGCAGCACCCAGCGTCTGGTTACCGTTCTTACCCACACCCGAGGCGAACATCATCGGCAACAGACCGATGACCATTGCCAAAGAAGTCATCAGGATAGGACGCAGACGGGCAGCAGCACCCAGCACGGCTGACCATGAGATGGCCATACCCGTCTGACGGCGCTCCAGGGCGAACTGTACAATCAGGATGGCATTCTTAGCCAACAGACCGATCAGCATGATGAGCGAAATCTGCATATAGATATCGTTGGCGTGGCCGAAGAGCTGCGTGAAAAGGAAACAGCCTGCCAGACCGAAAGGCACGGAGAGCACTACCGACAGCGGCAGGATGTACGACTCGTACTGGGCCGACAGAATCAGGTAGATGAAGATAAAGCACAGCAGGAAGATGATAGCCGTAGAGTTTGTGGCCTTGGCTTCCTCACGTGTCAGACCCTGATAGTCGTGGGTATAACCCGCAGGCAGCATTTGGCCGGCCACCTCTTGTACAGCCTTGATAGCCTCACCCGAAGAGTAGCCGTCAGCCACGGTCGCCGTCACCGTAATAGAAGTGTACAGATTGAAGCGGTTGATGTTTGACGGGCCATACACGCGCTTGATAGAGCAGAACTCCTGTACAGGCGACATTCCCGCAGGTGTGCGTACATATATACTATTAAGCGACTCCAGCGTCTTGCGGGTCTCAGGCAAACCCTGTATCATCACGCGATAGAGTTTACCGTAAGCGTTGAAGTTTGAGGCATAAAGTCCGCCATAGTAACCCTGCAGGGTGCTGAGCACGGTAGAGGGCGAGATGCCGCTCTGCTTACACTTGGCCACATCGACCGTCACCATGTACTGCGGGTAGTTCGGGTTATAGGATGTCTGAGCCGTCTGTATCTCCGGACGTTTGTTGAGTTCAGCCAGATAATCCTTGACGATGTTATAGAACTTCGTCAGATCACCGCCGGTACGGTCTTGCATCACCAGCGAGATACCCGAGTTGGCTGAGAAGCCAGGAATCATAGGCGGTGCAAAGGCCAGGATCTGAGCATCCTTGATGTGAGCCGTCTTGATGAATATCTGGGCGATAACGCCTGTAGATTCATACGGATTGAGGAAGAAACGATAGATGCCGTCGCCCTGCCACAGACCGGAGAGTTTCCAGAAGAAGCCCTTCTGACGATCAGCAAACGGTTTCAGTTTGATGATAAACGTAGCCTGGTCTGAACCCGAGCCGGCAATAAAGTTGTAACCCTGGATCTGCTCACGACTCTGGATAGCAGGATCGGCAGCCAATATCTTGTCCACCTCGTCAATAACCTGACGGGTGCGAGCCACAGAAGTAGCCGGCGGCATCGAGACGGTACAGAAGAGTGTACCCGTATCCTCGTCGGGTACGAGTCCCGACTTAGTGGTGAACATCGTCACACCGAGTACGACAGCACCGATAATCACGGCAGCGATGATGGCTAACGGCTTGCGCACCAGTTTCTCAATGATGTTCTTATATTTTCCCAACGTTACATCAAAAGCCGTATTGAACGACTGATGGAAACGATCGATGCGTGACATTTTCTTTTCGTGTCCCTCCTTGTCGTGAGGCTTCAGGAAGATGGCACACAGGGCCGGCGACAGCGTCAGCGCGTTCAAGGCCGAAATCAGGATCGATATAGCCATCGTCACACCGAACTCTCGATAGAACGTACCCGAAGTACCACCGATAAACGATACCGGGATAAACACGGCAGCCATCACAAGCGTGATAGAGATGATGGCACCCGAGATCTCGTTCATGGCGTCGATAGAAGCTGTCAGCGGAGACTTATAGCCCTGATCCAACTTGGCATGTACGGCCTCGACCACCACAATGGCATCATCGACCACAATGGCGATGGCCAGCAGCAAGGCCGACAGCGTCAGCAGGTTGATGGAGAATCCGAACACTTCGAGGAAGAAGAAGGTACCCACCAGTGACACAGGCACGGCAATCAGCGGGATCAGCGTAGAGCGCCAGTCCTGCAGGAAGATGTATATCACGATGAACACGAGGAAAAGCGTGAAGAACAGCGTGAACACCACCTCTTCGATAGAGGCATAGAGGAACTCCGTCACATCGTAGTTGATCTTATAGGTCATGCCCGGGGGGAACAGTTTGGCCTGCTCCTCGAGTTCGGCCTTCACCTGCTTGGCAATCTCGTTGGCGTTAGAACCGGCAATCTGCTGCACCATACCCAGCACAGAGGGCAGATTGTTGTTTCTCATCGATACTGAGTACTGCTGTCCGCCAAGTTCTATCTTCGCCACATCCTTCAGCTTCAGCGTCGAACCGTCGGTCTTGCTCTGGATAATGATATTGCCAAACTCCTCGGCAGTCTTCAGACGGCCCGTATAGCGCAATGCATACTCGAAAGCCACGTCAGACATCTCGCCCAGCGTACCAGGAGCAGCCTCAATATTCTGCTCGGCCAGCACCCCGCTGATGTCAGAAGGCATCAGGCCGTGCTGCTTCATCACGTCGGGCTTCAGCCAGATACGCATTGAGTAGGTCTTCAGACCCGGCGACTGCACGTCACCCACACCCTGAATACGCTTGATGGCAGGGATGATGTTGATATTGTTGTAGTTCGTCAGGAACTCGTCGTCGTAACGGCCGTCCTCAGAGGTCAGCGTAAACATCAGCACCTGCGATGTCTGGCGCTTCTGAACGGTCACACCCATACGGGTAACCTCGGCTGGTAACAGCGCCTGAGCCTGTTGCACGCGGTTCTGCACGTTGACGGCACACATATCAGGGTTCATGCCCTGACGGAATAGGATACTGAGTTGCGCAGAACCAGTGCTGGCAGTCGACGAGATATAGTCCATACCCTCCACACCGTTGATGCTCTCTTCGAGCGGCACGATGACGGAGTTCTTCACCGTCTCAGCATCGGCACCAGGATAGGATGTCCACACCGACACTGTTGGCGGCGCGATATCGGGATACTGCTCAATAGGCAGCGACACCAATCCGATAAAACCCAGCAGCACGATGAGAACCGAAATCACCGTCGACAGTACCGGGCGTTTAATAAAGTTTGTAAATGTCATATTGCTAACTATTCACTTTTCACAATTCACTTTTTTACTTTTTTCACACTTCGCTCCACGACTACTTCTTCATGGCGCCAACGATGTCACCGGCACTCATGGCCTTAGCCTGCTCGTCGATCTTCTGCTGATACTTCTCAGGCGTAATAGGCACAATCTCCATGCCGTCGTTCAGCTTCGTGATACCGTTGGTAACATACTTGTCGCCGGCCTTCAGACCCTCAGTCACCACATAATTCTTGCCGTCGTTCTGCGGATCAACCTTGATTTCAGAGTATTTCACCTTGTTGTCCTTGCCGAGCAGATAGACGAACTTCTTGTTCTGAACCTCCGAGACGCAGCTCTGAGGGATAATGATGGCGTCGGAACTGCTCCTTGGTATGATGATGGTACCCGAGCCACCGCTCTTCAGCAACTTCTCAGGATTCTGGAACAGAGCAATCATCTGGACAGAACCCGTAGTAGGATCAATCACACCACTCATCTTGGTCACCGTACCGTCGAGACCATACATGTTGCCATCAGCCAACTTCAGCTTTACAGCAGGTATATCCTTTAGCGCACCAGCCAGACCACCAGCATTCTTACCCATCTCCAGCACATCCTTCTCTGTCATCGAGAAGTACACTTCCATAGAGCTGATATTAGAAACAGTCGTCAGCGTGTTACCGGCACTAACAAGTGTACCAACCTTGAAGGGCAGAGAACCAACGACACCGGCAGCAGGACTCTTCACATAACAGAAACTCAGCATCTCCTTTGCAGAAGAGAGTGATGCCTGAGCCTGAGCCAAGCCAGCCTTAGCCTGCTCATACTGATTGGTAGCCGACTGGAGTTCAAAATCACCGATCACGCCATTCTGATGCAGTTTCTGAGAATTCTCGAAACTCAGTTTGGCAGTATTGCAAGCAGCCTCGGCCGTATTCACAGCAGCCTGAGCCTGGCGCACCTGAGCCTGATAGGTGACATTATCCAAAACGAAAAGTACCTGCCCGGCACCTACCGTCTGACCTTCCTTCACATTGATCTGCGTAATAAATCCCTGAACCTTCGGATGAATCTCCACATCCTGAACACCCTTTATCACTGCAGGGTAAGTAGACTGCATGGTAGTGCTGGAAGTGCCCACGGTCACTACAGGATACTCATTGTCGCCAAAGGTGGGGCGACCACCACCGCCACCGCATGATGCAAGCATCAATGCTGCAGCAGCCATCAATAAAAACTTGTTCTTTTTCATAAAATATAAATACTGTAATTGTTTGCAAACGATTTTCACATCGAAAACACAAGAGTTTCCTGATGTTTTTCGAGGTGCAAAGGTACGAAAAATATATCTTTAGATATATCTGCCGTACACAAATTTAACAATATTTATTGCCAATTAGTGTTTTATATGAGTTTCATCTCCTGCGCTTTAGCCATCAGCAATTGCATCAACGGCTCGCGCTCGTTTTCCACTTTGTTGTCGAGCACAGCATCTTTCAGGTATTGTTTCAGCACACCCACCTCACGGCTAGGCTTCAAGTTGAACATCTCCATGATTTCATTTCCGTCGATCACAGGCTGGAGCAGTCGCTTATAGTCTTTCTCTGCCAAATCGGCCAGTTTCTCGCGCACCATGCGGAAGTTCTCCAGAAACATTTTCTTACGCACTTCGTTCTTCGAGGTAATATCCGCCTCGCAAAGCGTCATCAGGTCGTCGATATCATCACCCGCATCATTCATCAGACGACGTACGGCCGAATCCGTCACTTCATCATCAGCAATGACGATTGGTCGCATGTGCAGATCCACAAGTTTCTGTACATACTTCATCTTCGCATCCATCGGGAGCATCAGCCTTCGGAATATCTGAGGCACCATCTTGGCACCAATCATGTTATGGCTATGGAAAGTCCACCCGACAGCAGGATCCCATCGTTTCGACTTTGTCTTACCAATATCGTGCATGAGTGCAGCCCAACGAAGCCATAAGCGCATATCGCTGCCGTCTTCCCTCACTGCCCCTGCATCTGTTCGTGCCACATTGTCGAGCACCTCAAGCGTATGGTAGAAGTTGTTTTTATGGGCCTTGCCATTTTTCACCTCCACGATATCGAGGGCAGCCAGTTCTGGCAAGATGATATTCAGCAAGCCGCAACGCTGCAGATCCACAAACCCTCTGCTAGGCACCGACGAGAGGAGGATTTTGTTCAGCTCATCCTTAATACGCTCGCCACTGACGATATTGATTCTGTCGGCCATCCGCTCAAGCGCCTCAAATGTCTCATCTTCAATCTGGAAATTCAGTTGGGTGGCAAAACGGATACAGCGCATCATACGCAACGGATCGTCAGAGAATGTGATGCCCGGCTCCAACGGTGTAGCAATAATACCGTCTTCCAGATCAGCCAAACCATTAAAAGGATCGACAAGTTCACCAAACCGATGCTTATTCAGACAAATAGCCATCGCGTTGATGGTAAAGTCACGACGGTTCTGGTCATCTTCCAACGTACCGTTTTCCACGATTGGTTTCCGGGAGTCGTGACTATAGCTTTCCTTACGGGCACCCACGAACTCCACCTCGTATTCCCTACCCTTCTGACGGAATTTCACTTGAGCCGTTCCAAAATTACGGAACACGCTCAGATGCGCCTTCTTGCCAACCATCCGCTTCAGTTCCTCGGCTACGGAGATACCACTGCCGACAACCACCACATCGATATCGTTTGAAGGGCGCTCCAGGAAAATATCACGGACATAGCCTCCCACCACATAGCACTCTACGCCTAACCTGTCGGCGGCTTCGCTAATCTGATGGAAAATCTCCTGGTCTAAGATCTCTGCCAGTTCATCATCGGAATACAATTTCATGCTGTATTACGTCTTTTGAGCGTGCAAAGGTAGCGCATTTTTTTGAGAAAGTGAACAAAATCGGGTGCTAACAAGCATATTTTTCTGTTTTTTTTGCAAATAAACTAAAAATATATGTATCTTTGCGGCATCATAGCAACAGGAACAAACAGTAAACATCAATCATTTATGAATATAAAAATATTTACAATTCTCGTCTCATCCTGTCTATTTTTGGCAAGCTGTGGTAATCGCGAGAAAGAACAGGCAGCCCAACTATTGAGTGAGGCTAGGGCGCACTTCGAAGAAGGGGCACTTGATGCTGCCAGAGCCGACATCGACTCATTGAAAAAGACATTTCCCAATATTGTCGAAGCCAGGAAAGGAGCCCTGAAGTTGCATCAGGAGATTGAGTTGAAAGCCGCTCAAGATGAATTAGCCAAGACCGACAGTCTGTTGCAGATAGCCAACAAAGAGCTTGAAGACCTGCAGAAAGAAGTTGACAATCACAAAACCTCATTAAAGGCGACCTCTGAGGAGTTGACCCGCCTGACAAGAACGAGAATCTGGCGCGACTCCATCCGCACTCAGTTCGAAACCCTTGGTGCGAAGATCCGCTACATCCATCAGAAACAGGAAGAATAACTGCATTTTCGCCTTAAATAAGTGTGCTAAATCAAAAAAAGAGGGCGAAGATAGGCTTCAATTCGGAAAAAATCAAATAAAATTTGGTTTTTCGCGCGAATTGCACTATCTTTGCACCCGATTATGCCCAATATGGAAAAGACAAACGCTCAATTTGAACAGACGCTGGCTGAATGCCGGGCACTGTTCGAGAAGAAACTCCACGACTATAAAGCCTCGTGGCGCATCCTGCGCCCGATGTCGCTCACCGATCAGCTTTTCATCAAGGCTAAGCGCATCCGCTCACTTGAGATCAAGAAAGAATCGCTGGTGGGCGAAGGCATCCGTCCTGAGTTCATCGCCCTGATCAACTATGGCATCGTGGGTCTTATCCAACTCAACAAAGGTTTTGCCGACACCGTCGACATAGGCAACGACGAGGCTATGCGCCTCTACGACAAGTATGCCCACGAAGCGCTGGAGTTGATGAAAAGGAAGAACCATGATTACGACGAGGCGTGGCGCGGCATGAGGGTAAGCAGCTACACCGACCTCATCCTGACAAAGATTGAGCGCATCAAGGAAATCGAGAATCTCGGTGGTGAGACACTCGTTTCCGAAGGTGTCGACGCCAACTATATGGACATTATCAACTATGCGGTCTTTGGAGTAATTAAATTATCAGAGTGAAGAAACTCGCCGTCAACATTGCCCGTCTGATTCTCGCCGTCGCGTTTATCCTCTCAGGATTCGTCAAGGCCGTCGATCCGCTGGGCACGCAGTACAAGATTCAGGACTATTTGGTCGCTATGGGTTTAGGTCGACTCATACCCGACTTCATGACGCTCTCTGCATCCGTATTGCTCTCGACAATCGAGTTTATCCTCGGCATCTGTCTGTTGTTCGCTATCCGGCGAAGAATGGTGTCGAAGATTGTTCTGGTCTTGATGACGGCTATGACGCTGCTGACGCTCTGGCTGGCTCTGACGGATCCCATCAGCGACTGCGGTTGCTTTGGCGATGCCCTAGTGCTTACCAATTGGCAGACGTTCTGGAAGAACATCGTGCTGCTGACAGCTGCGGTCATCGTGTGGAGGTATCCTTTGCTGATGCCGCGACTCATCGGAGAGACTAACCAGTGGATTGTCATGAACTACTCGGGTGTGTTCATCCTACTAGTCATCGCAGGCAGAAGCCTTTATACCCTACCTCAGTTCGACTTCCGCCCCTACCACGTGGGAACCGACCTGCGTCAAGGTTGGCAGCGCATGATGGAGGGTGAGGACTCGCCCTATGCCGAGTTCTTTATGGAGCTCGCTGATGAAGGTGAAGACATCACCGAGAATGTGCTGAATCGTGAGGGATATACCTTCCTGCTCGTTTCGCCCCATCTGGAACAAGCCGACGACTCCCAACTCGACGCACTGAACCAGATCTACGAATACAGCCTCGACAACGGCTATCCGTTCTATTGTCTGACAGCCAGCACCGAGAAGGGCATCAATCATTGGCGCAACATCACTGGAGCAGAATATCCGTTCTGCAATACCGACGATATCACGTTGAAGACTATCATCCGTTCGAACCCTGGGCTGCTGCTCCTGAAAGACGGTGTAATCATCCGCAAGTGGAGCCACAACAATCTGCCCGATGAGCAGGATCTGACAGGAGAACTGGAAACGTCAGAACTTGGACAGTTGCCCAGCGACACCGTTGCCACCAAAATACTCTGGATACTCACATGGTTTGTACTACCACTGGTACTCCTTACGCTTGCCGATCGCCTTTGGGCATGGAGCGGCTGGCTTCGCAAAAGAAACAACAACCCTTTAAATAAAGAAAAAGTAATTATGAGAAAGAAAATTGTTGCAGGAAACTGGAAGATGAACATGAATCTCCAGGACGGCATTGCTCTCGCAAAGGAGCTGAATGAGACATTGAAGGCTGACAAGCCCAACTGTGGTGTTGTGATTTGCACACCGTTTATCCACCTTGCATCTATCGCACAGTTCCTCGACCAGGACATCATCGGTCTGGGTGCTGAGAACTGCGCTGACAAGGAGAAGGGCGCCTTCACCGGTGAGGTAAGCGCAGAGATGGTCAAGTCAACTGGTGCACAGTATGTGATCCTCGGTCACTCTGAGCGTCGTGAGTACTACAAGGAGACTCCGGAGATCCTGAAGGAGAAGGTGCTGCTCGCACAGAAGAACGGTCTGAAGGTGATCTTCTGCATCGGCGAGAGTCTGGCAGAGCGCGAAGCAGGCAAGCAGAACGAAGTGGTGAAGGCTGAGCTCGAGGGCAGCGTATTCAACCTCTCTGAGGAGGACTTCCGTAAGATCGTCATCGCCTATGAGCCAATCTGGGCCATCGGTACTGGCAAGACCGCTACCGCTGAGCAGGCAGAGGAGATCCACGCCTACATCCGTAGCATCATCGCCGAAAAGTATGGCAACGCCGTTGCTGAGGATACGACCATCCTCTACGGCGGTAGCTGCAAGGCCAGCAACGCGCCTGAACTCTTCGCTAAGCCCGACATCGACGGTGGTCTGATTGGCGGTGCCTCGCTGAAGTGCGCTGACTTCAAGGGTATCATCGACGCTTGGAAGAAGTAATCACTGTGAGACGACTACTTATCATATTAGCATTGTGTATCGGCTGCATCATCGTAGCCGATGCACAAGCTACTTTCACCCAGCAATTGCAACAGCATAACAGCGGTGAAGGCAAGGTGACCGTCACCCAGGACAAGCATATTGACGACCTGGTTAACGGCTCAATAAGCAATTCAACCATACCTACAAGTCAGAAACAGCAGTCAGACAAGCGAAGCGACACTGCTACAACCCAAAAAGAGAAAGAAAAAGAGCAAGACGACAAGCCCGTGAAGCTGACTTCTCAGGACACGCAGACTCCCATAGCCGAGCCCGATACGACCGACATCCAAAAGAAGGTCATGCGTGGCTATAAGGTCAACGGTTACCGCGTACAGGTCTTTGCCGGCGGCAATTCCCGTTCCGACCGTATCAAGGCTGAAAGAACCGGCAGCGAGATCAAGGGAATGTTCCCTGGAGTGCCTGTCTACGTCCATTTCTACTCACCGAGATGGATCTGCCGTATGGGTAACTATCGCACCTACGAGGAAGCCAGCGAGGTGTTACGGAGTGTCAAACAGCTCGGCTACCAATCGGCCATTATCGTAAAGGGAAAAATCACCGTAGCATACCCATGAACCAGGAAATAGACATACAGACCCACGACAACCACTCGTTCCGTGAAGGACTCGACGAGTTGGCCGTACATTATAAAGAGGTGCTCCGCCTGTTGGGTGAGGACACTGACCGCGAAGGACTACTGAAGACCCCGATGCGCGTCGCCAAGGCCATGCAGGTGCTGACCCGCGGTTATCAGATGGACGCCCACAAGGTGCTCACCGACGCCCTCTTCAAGGAAGACTACTCGCAGATGGTGATTGTCAAGGACATCGATTTCTTCTCCCTCTGCGAGCATCACATGCTGCCCTTCTATGGAAAGGCTCATGTGGCTTATATCCCCAACGGCTATATCACAGGGCTCTCGAAGATTGCCCGTGTCGTCGACATCTACGCCCATCGTCTGCAGGTTCAGGAGCGCATGACCCAGCAAATCAAGGACTGCATCCAGGATACCCTGAAGCCTCTCGGTGTGATGGTCGTTGTCGAGGCTAAGCACATGTGCATGCAGATGCGGGGCATTGAGAAGCAAAACAGCATCACGACCACTAGTGACTTCAGCGGAGCCTTTAACCAGGCCAAGACGCGTCAGGAATTTATGAACTTAATACATAACAATCAAATTTAATTAACGATGAACCAGTCAAGTAGAATCAATTACGGCCAATCCGACGAGACAGTTTCCCAGGCTTTTATGCATAGCTGTCTTGGCAAGTCTCTCATTCTGGGAGCCATTCTAGCTGTCATTCTCGTCATCGCCTATTTCACTGCCCCCACCGATAAGGAGATGCGTACAGAGATGAACGATGCCATCATGCAGTGCATGGAGATGAACGACAGCATCCGTGGTGACAAAATCGACGACTACGTCAACAACATTGGCTTTATCTTCACCACAGCCGACACCACCAAGGTGGCTCAGGAATGGCGCGAGGCCTTTGACAAGTACAATCGTCTGGAAATCTACCGCCACACATTCTTCACCACCGCCTATATCTATAATAACATCCGTGCCGAGGGTGTTCGCGTGGGTATCGGTGCATTCGGTGTCTGTGTGCCGACAGTCAATTTCAACGACTTCCTGTTGCGCACAGGTCCAGTCCATAAAGGCTACAATCAGAAACTTATCCGTAACGGTGTCATCCCCGATCCCTACCTGGGCTCGAACCCCAACATCCAGGAATTCCACTACAAGCGTAATCCTGACGATTGATCCAGCCCTGTGAAGATAATCGTTTCACAAGAGATCGAACGCGTATGCCCCGGCTTCGTCGGGGCTGCCGTCGAAGCTTCGGTGGTCAACACCCCCTACTGCGATGCTCTCTGGCAGGAGATTCATGCCCTTGAGGAGCGTTTCAGAGCGGAGTTGACCACCGAGAGCCTTAAAGAACTGTCGGGCATTGCAGCCACACGCCGTGTCTATAAAGCCTGCGGCAAGGATCCATCACGTTACCGTCCTGCCAGCGAGCAACTTATCCGCCGCATGCTGCAGGGCAAGGAGCTCTATCAGATAGACACGCTCGTCGACCTTGTCAATCTCGCTTCAATCGCCTACGGCTACAGCATTGGCGGCTTCGATGCCGACAAGTTTGTAGGTGATACTCTCACCCTGGGGGTCGGACGCGAAGGCGAGCCCTACGAAGGCATCGGACGCGGTATGCTCAACATCGCCGGCCTCCCCGTCTACCGCGATGCAGTTGGCGGTGTAGGAACCCCTACTAGTGACAACGAGCGCACGAAGATGACTTTAGACACTACCCACCTCGTCGTCCTCATCAACGGCTACGACGGTAACGAACAGCGCGTCGCCGATAATGCCCGCTTCATTCAGGAACTTATCCGCAAGTATTGCCAGAGCGACGGTGGCACAGTAATGCTCTACAGATAGCCTATGAAACTAATAAGAATGGCTCTACGTATGCTCTCGCTCACGGGACTAGCCTCGTGCATGAGCCTGAAGCCCTACCCTATTACGACGGGTACAACGAAGATCGTGTATGCCGAACATGCCAACTCTGGAGTCGCCTCACAGACGAGGTTCGAACTGTCGGCAGAATCCCTTGTTTGGGATTTCACCGAACCGCGGTACAACCGTCACTTGAGAGATGTAACCTCCTATGAAAAACAGGAGTTCGAGGCACTTATAACCACTCTTTCTAAAATCAAATTCTCTGCTGTCGACTCCCACGACTATAGTTCAGGTGGTAGCGGCTGGGGGTGTGCATTCTATGATGCAAAGGGCAGCTACCTGCAATTCAACGACACCTACAAACTCTCAGGCGACTACGAGCAAGTAATCCGACAGATACTTGACTTTGCACGGTCCCATAAGCCAGACGGCCTGAAACGCTACGAAGCCCTGAAAGCCCAGCCACATGAGCCAGGCAAGTACGGTGACTTCGAAACCCTACCCACAGAACTGGAGCGATACGCTATATCAAAACCATAGCTATTTGGGAGAAAAAGAAAAGGAGTTGAAACCCTTTAGTGTTCAACTCCTTAACTTTTTGTCGGGATTACTGGACTCGAACCAGCGACCTCGCGCCCCCCAGACGTGTGCGCTACCAACTGCGCTAAATCCCGATCATTTAAGCTTAGCACCGACCCTTGTTTGTCGAATGCGGGTGCAAAGGTACATAGTTTTTGTGAAATAGCCAAATTTTTCCGCAACTTTTTTGCTAATCCGAAATATTATGCGTAATTTTGCACCGTATATACGACAGAAATCAATGAAACAATATAGACTTACGGCTCCAAGGCGGCTCGACATGACTGTCGACCTGCCTGCATCGAAAAGCATATCAAACCGTGCACTTATTATCCACGCACTCAGTGGCGGCAGTACGCTACCCGAGAACCTGAGCGATTGCGATGATACGTCGGTAATCATCGAAGCACTGCGCACGATGCCAGAGGAGATCAATATCAAGGCGGCAGGAACAGCCATGCGCTTCATGACGGCCTACCTCAGCGTTACTCCAGGCACACATATCCTGACAGGTACGGAACGGATGAAGCATCGTCCGATAGGTATTTTGGTGGATGCGCTCAGAACGCTGGGGGCTAATATAGAATATATAGGTGAAGAGGGCTATCCCCCACTCCGCATCACTGGCAGCACGCTGAAGGGCGGACTGCTGGAGATACATGGAAACGTGAGTTCGCAGTACATTTCGGCACTACTGATGATAGGTCCAATGCTGAAGGATGGTCTTACCCTGAGACTGCTCGACCACATCATCTCACGGCCATACATCGACCTGACACTGTGGATGATGGGAGAGTTTGGTGCTGAGGCAGAGTGGACATCGGCTGATACCATCACCGTGAACCCGAAGCCCTACAAGAGCCGCGACTACTTCATCGAAAACGACTGGAGCGGTGCCAGCTACTGGTATGAGATACTGGCGCTGAACGGCGATCCTGAATCGGAAATCAGACTGACAGGACTGATGGACGGCTCGAAGCAGGGGGACTCCATCACCCGTTATATCTTTAGTCTGCTAGGAGTAAAGACCAAGCTGCAGTCGAAGAAGGCAGGCATCCCACAGACCATCACGCTGAAGAAAAACGGGCACTGCGTGCCGAAGCTGGAATACGACTTCGTGAACTGTCCCGATCTGGCGCAGACGTTCGTGGTTGCATGTGCTGCCATGAATATCCCCTTCCACTTCACTGGACTCTCAACGCTGAAAATCAAAGAGACCGACCGCATCGAGGCGCTGAAGACCGAGATGAGGAAGCTGGGCTATGTGGTAAAGGATATCGACGGCAGCGAACTATTATGGGACGGCGAGCGGTGCGAACCTTCGCTGGAACAGGGCATCGACACTTATGAGGATCACCGTATGGCACTGGCCTTCGCGCCTTATGCAATGAAACACAACGGATTGGTAATCAACAACCCTCAGGTGGTGACCAAGTCGTATCCGCACTATTGGGACCACCTGAGACAAGCAGGCTTCAAAGTGGAATGACATTCGTCATCGTGTGCATAGGAATGATCGTGGCACTAGGGCTGGTTGCCTTGGTGGCTAACTATTTCGACAAGGGTGAGGATACCATTGTAGAGGGTCACGATTGTTCGACCTGTACCGAGGCAGAACATGGCGACTGCAAGATACACTGTCTGATGGAGGAGGCCAAGAAGAAGAAAAAAAAGGATCGCCAGATGGCGACATTGCTGATTGTGCTCTTCTCGCTCGTGCTCTCAGGCTGTTCGACCAAGAAGAATACAGCCAGCACTCGCTGGTGGCACTCGTTCAATGCGCGCTATAATACCTATTTTAATGGTAATCAGGCTTTCATCGACGGCAATCTGGAAAAAGAGAAGGGCAATAAGGACAACTATACCGAGATAATCCCCCTCTACATGGTGGGTAACAAGCAGAGCCGCGAAATCGGCAAAGGCCAGTATGACCGTGCCATCGAGAAGAGCGAGAAAGCGATCCGTCGCCACAGTATCAAGGCCAAGCCCGAATGGAACAGCAGCAAGCGCAAGACTGCCAAGGACCGCGAATGGTTGGGACGCAGGGAGTACAACCCGTTTCTCTGGCGCGCCTGGATGCTGCTCGGCAAGTCGCAGTTTCAGAAAGGAGCTTTCGACGAGGCCGCTGCCACCTTTACTTACATGAGCCGACTGTATCACACCCAACCCATGCAGAGCGGACTGGCCAAGGCTTGGCTCGCCAAGAGCTATACCGAACTAGGGTGGATGTATGATGCCGAGGATGTGATCAGGAACATGAGCCGCGACTCAATGGACTTCCGCGCCGTGAAAGACTGGGACTATACTTACGCTAACTATTATATCCACTCTGGCGACTATCAGAAGGCCATACCCTATCTGCGCAAGGCCATCAGCCACGAGCGTCGAAAGGTGCAAAGAGCCAGGGAGTGGTTTCTGATGGGCCAGATACAGAACCAACTCGGCAACAAGGATGAAGCCTACAAGGCTTATAGGAAGGTGGTAGCATGTAACCCGCCCTACGAACTGGAGTTTAATGCCCGCATTGCTCAGACGGAGGTGATGGCTGATCGCAACGGCAGACAGATGATCAGCAAGCTGAAACGCATGGCTGTCAACGACAATAATGCCGAATACCTGGATCAGGTGTACTATGCCATCGGCAACATCTATATGTTGCAGAAAGACACAGCGCAGGCCATCGCCGCCTATGAGAAGGGTAATCAGAAGTCGGTGAGAAATGGCATCGAGAAAGGGGTATTGCTGCTGACTTTGGGAAATATCTATTGGCAGATGGAGAAATTCAACGATGCCCAGCGCTGCTACGGCGAGGCCATCGGACTGCTGGACAAGGACCGCAAGGACTACGACGAACTGGCCTACCGTTCGAAGGTGCTCGACGAATTGGTGCCTTTTACCGACGCCATCCACCTGCAGGACTCACTGCTCGAACTATCCACGATGCCTGAGGAAGAGCGATTGAAGGCTATCGACCGTGTAATCGATGCCCTGAAGAAGAAAGAGAAAGAGGAACGCGACGCACGACTGTTGGCAGAGGCTGAACAGATGGAGCAGGAGCAACAGCGTACGGGCAATCAGCTGTCCCCAGGCAATCAGGCTGCACCGACCATCACCCAGCGGGGCAACGGAGAATGGTATTTCTACAACCCCATGGCCGTGAATCAAGGAAAGATAGCCTTCCAGCGCCAATGGGGCAAACGCGAAAATAAGGATAACTGGCAGCGCATCAACCAAACGGTTGTAGCCATGAGCGAGCAACAAGAGGAAGAAACCCCCGAAGGTACTGAGAATCAGGAGGCAAATGACAGCATCGATATTGCGACACCAAAAGAGGATACACCACAGGACTCTTTAAGCGCCGATCCCCATGAACGAGAATACTATCTGGCGCAGATTCCGTTTACTGATGAGCAGAAAGCCGTATGCCACGATATCATTAAAGATGGACTGTTCCATGCCGGCGTCATCTTCAAAGACAAACTCGACAACCTGACACTATCGGAGAAACATCTCGTCAGGCTGACAGACAACTATACTGACTACGAATATCTGGACGAAGCCTTGTATCACCTGTACCTGCTCTATGCCCGACAAGACCGGATGGACAAGGCCAATGCCTGCCTGAACAGGATGAAGCGTGATTTCCCCGAGAGCGAATGGACCACGCTGCTGGCAGATCCTTTCTATAAGGAGAATGCACGCTTTGGCGAGCATATCGAGGATTCATTGTATGCTGCCGCCTACGAAGCCTTTAAGACCGATCGGTACGACATTGTGAAAGGAAACGCCCGCGTCTCGGCTGATCGTTTCCCCTTGGGTGAGAACCGCGCGAAGTTCCTGTTTATCGAGGGTCTCAGTATGCTGAACGAAGGCGACGGCGATGGCTGTATCGAGCGCCTCAAAACAGTCGTTGAGAAATACCCCAACAGCGAGGTCAGCGAGCTGGCGGGCATGATTGTGAAAGGTGTGCAGGATGGCCGTCGGCTGCACGGCGGCAAGTTCGACATCGGTGACATCTGGTCGCGCCGAGACATCACACTAGGTTCCGACTCTACCGCAGTTATAGAACTCAGTGCTGAGCGCAACGAGAATTTCATGTTCATCCTTGCCTACGAGCCCGACTCCATCAATGAGAATCAACTGCTGTTTGAGATGGCCCGTTATAACTTCACAAATTTCCTGGTGCGTAACTTCGACATCGTGCTCGACGAGGACAACGGGCTGCATCGGATGCGTATCAGCGGTTTCCTAAACTACGACGAGGCCCTGCAATATGCGCGGCAGCTGTTTGCCGACAAGGCGATGGCAGCATTCCTGAAGCCCTGCCACCATCTGATTATCAGTGAGAACAACCTGGCACTTATCGGTACACGCTTCAGTTACGATGAGTACATGCAGTTCTACGAAGATACCTTCATACCGATGAAGATCAGCCAGGAAAAGTTGCTGACAGAGCCTGAACATATTGACCTGCCAGATGTGGAAGACATCGGTACTGAGGAAGAACAGCAATCCGAAGAGGAGGAAGACGATGACGAGTTGCTGCCTAACCAGTCACGACAGCCAGCAGTTCAGGACTTTGACTTCGGGGACGACTTCTGGTAAGAATGTAAAAATGTAACAATTAAATAATGTAATAATCAGAATATGACCAATGGACTATTGTTGTGGGTAGACGACGAGGTGGAGCAGTTGAGAGCTCACCTGATGTTCCTGGAGAAGAAAGGCTACGAGGTGATTACCGTCACCAACGGCACTGACGCCATCGATCAAGTCAAAGAGAATAACTTCGACCTGGTATTGCTCGACGAGCAGATGCCGGGTCTGAGCGGACTGGAGACACTGCAGAAACTGAAGGAGCTACAGCCTTCTCTCCCTGTGATCATGGTGACCAAGAGCGAGGAGGAAAACATCATGGAGCAAGCCATTGGTCAGAAGATTGCCGACTATCTGATCAAACCCGTCAACCCCAACCAGATTCTATTGGCCCTAAAGAAGAACATCCACCGCAAGGAGATTGAGACCGAGGTGACGCAAAGCCAGTACCAGCAGAACTTCCAACAGATAGCCATACAGATTATGGACTGTCAGTCGTGGAAGGACTGGTCTGATATCTACAAGCGTCTTGTACACTGGGAACTGGAGCTGAGCGCTACCGACAGCAGCATGAAGGAGATGCTTCAGATGCAGAAGGAAGATGCCAACAACGGCTTCGGCAAGTTTATCAAGAAACACTATCTCGACTGGATTGAGGACATCAGTAATCCCAAGAACGACAAAGATGCAAGCCGCCCTATCCTATCACCGGAAGTATTCAAGACCAAAGTGTTCCCGCTGTTGAATGAGCATCGGAAGGTGTTCCTCATCGTGCTCGACAATTTCCGTTACGACCAATGGCGCATTTTGGCCCACGAACTCAGCGAGCAGTTTGATATCGACGAAGAGCTCTATTCGAGCATTCTGCCGACAGCTACCCAATATGCCCGGAATGCCATCTTCAGCGGACTGATGCCCAACAAGATAGCCAAAATGTTCCCCGACCTGTGGGTAGACGAGGACGAGGAAGAAGGAAAGAATCTGAACGAGAAGCCATTGATACAGACCCAGCTAGAGCGCTATCGCCGTAAAGACACCTTCGCATACTACAAAGTGAACAGTTCTGCCGACGGCGACAAGGTGCTGCAACAATTCAGCCAGATGGAGAAAAACGATCTGAACGTGGTGGTGTTCAATTTCATCGATATGCTCAGTCATGCCCGTACAGAGTCGAAGATGGTGAGAGAACTGGCCAACAACGAGAGTGCCTATCGCAGCATCACGCTGTCATGGTTCCGCCATTCGGTGATTTCGGAATTCTTCAAGCTCATCGCTACCACCGACAGCACCGTCATCGTAACTACCGACCATGGCAGTATCCGCTGTACACAGCCCATCAAGATCATCGGCGACAGAAATACGAATACCAACCTGAGATACAAGCTCGGTAAGAATCTGGCCTACGACGACAAGAGCCTTTTTGTGGTCAAGGATCCACAGAAAGCCCAATTGCCGGCACCCAACCTCTCTACGAGCTATGTCTTCGCCACCGGCGACTCGTTCTTCGCCTATCCGAACAACTATAATTATTACGTCTCCTACTATCGCGACACCTTCCAGCACGGCGGTGTCTCGATGGAAGAGATGATCATCCCACTCATCACATTAACAAGAAAGAAAAGATAGACAAGCATTATGGAAATAATCATCAACAACTTGGAAAACATCCGTGAGGCCGCCCGGGCGTTTATTGATGCCATCGGCGACCACAAGGTATTTGCGTTCTATGGCAGCATGGGAGCCGGCAAGACCACATTCGTGAAGGCCATCTGCGAGGAACTTGGCGTAGAGGACGTCATCACCTCCCCCACTTTTGCCATTATCAACGAGTACAGCAGCCGCGAAGGCGTCATCTATCACTTCGACTTCTACCGCATCAAGAAGCTTGAAGAGGTCTACGATATGGGCTACGAGGATTATTTCTACAGCGGCGCCCTTTGTTTCATCGAGTGGCCGGAACTCATCGAGGAGGTGCTGCCTGAAGATGCCGTAAAAGTAAGCATCCGTGAGAATGCCGACGGAAGCCGAACCGTTCAGCTATAGGATAAAAAAGAAAAGAGGTGGGTCATCAACGACTCACCTCTTCATCTTATAGATTCTGTTCCTGGAAATCCCAGTCGGCCTGAACGATGAAGAACACTTCCTCAGGATTGAACGAGGAGCTGAAGCCTTCTTCTTTGGCACGCTTACAGACGAAATCTGCAATTACCTCCAGGTCGACGTCGACATCGTCTTCGCTTTCCAAGATGCCACTGGTGTAATAATAGTCGACAATCAGATCCATCATATAAAGGATATCCTTGTCGCTATAGAACTTCTTGATTGTCGATGGCAACTGGTTACGAATGAATGCTAGTTCCCGTCTGTTCTCCTCTTCATCCAAACGGATTTCCTCGTCAATGCTCGCCATCTTACAGCAGGGTTTTGAACATCTCGTCGAACTTGGCCTTCGGCTGAGCGCCAATCAGTTTGTTAACCACCTCACCATTCTTGAAGAACAAGATGGTCGGGATGTTACGAATACCAAACTCAGCTGCCAGATCCTCACACTCCTCAACATCGCACTTTCCGACGGTGATGCGACCATCGTACTCTTCAGCCAGTTCTGAAATAATGGGAGCCACCATACGGCAGGGACCACACCATGTAGCCCAGAAATCAACTACCAGCGGCTGGCCTGATGCCTTCAAACTCGCAAAATTCTCACTTGTGATTGTTACTTCCATTGTTACCTTAATTTATTTAGTGAATACTATGATGATAATTCATCTGCAAATAGCATGCCATTAATTGATCTGATAATCGAGCATCTCGTGTTTATCGATATAGTCGATCAGCGAATGACGCACATCGACACCACAACTCCTGCTATGAAGCAGCACATGGTTCTTGCCTTGCGAATCGCGCAGCTGGAAGAACAGTTTGGTCTTTCCAGGATGGCTGGTGATCAGTTCATTGAGGTCAGCCACAATCTGATCGTCGAGCATATCGGTGACCAATGAGATGGTGATGCGGTCGAGCGCCTTTTCCTTTACACCCTGCAGATATTCTATATTTTGCACCTTCAGTTCCAATTGATTGCTGTTCTGAAAACGCTGTTGCAATTTGGCTGTGATATACACCGATGCACCCTCGGCAAACATACCGCTCCAATGGCCCCAGTCTTCACCGAACAGCGCCAGTTCGCCAGAACCATCGAAATCCTCAAGGGTGACAAAGCCACAAGGGTTGCCTCGCTTATCGAAACGGGTACGGATGGCTGTCACAATGCCACCCAACAGAATATCCTCCCTGCCATTCAGATTCGACATATCTGACAAATCGGCACATTTGGCATTACAGAGGTTGTCGAGGATGATCTTATACTCATCAAGCGGATGGGCTGAGAGGTAGATTCCTACAAGGTCGCGTTCTTTGTTCAGACGCTCGATATCGCTCCAACGGATATCGTTCTTGGGTACTGGCGGCAGGGCAATCTCCACCCCGTCACCAAACATGCCAAAGAGGGAGTTCTGCATCTGTGCCTTCTCCTGCTGATACAACTGTCCGTAGCGAACGATAGTATCGAGGAACACCTCGCCCTTGGCATTGGTGGCGAAGTAGTCTTCGCGGCGAATGCCGAAACTGTCGAAGCCACCGCTCAATGCCAAACTTTCGAAGGCCTTACGGTTGACAGACGAGAAACTGATACGCTGGGCAAAGTCGTAAATATCCTTGAAGGGACCGTTCTTCTCGCGTTCCTCAATGATGGCCAATGCGGCAGAGTCACCCATGCCCTTGATGGCACCGAGGCCGAAGCGAATCTCACCATGGTGGTTAACACCAAACTTCTCATACGACTCGTTGACATCGGGTCCCAAGGTTTCGATACCCATCGCCTTACACTCATCCATCAGTTTGGTAATCTCCGTAATCTGGTCACGGCGGCGACTCATGATGGCTGCCATAAACTCTGCGGGATAGTTGGCCTTGAGGTAAGCCGTCTGGTAAGCTACCCAAGAATAGCAGGCGGCATGCGACTTGTTGAAGGCATAAGAGGCGAATTTCTCCCAGTCAGCCCAGATCTTCTCCAGAATCTCAGGGTTGTGGCCGTTTTTCTTGCCGCCCTCAATGAATTTCGGCTTCATCGCGTCGACGATATCCTTCTTCTTCTTACCCATCGCCTTACGCAGGGCATCACTCTCACCTCGGGTGAAATCAGCCAATTGTCGGGAGAGCAACATCACCTGCTCCTGATACACGGTGATACCATAGGTATCTTTCAGGTATTTCTCCATGCAGGGGATATCGTATTTAATCTCTTCACGGCCGTTCTTTCGGGCAATGAACGAAGGGATATAGTCCATAGGTCCCGGACGATAGAGGGCATTCATGGCGATAAGGTCCTCAAAGACGGTAGGATGCAGTTCACGCAGGTATTTCTGCATACCGTTCGACTCAAACTGGAAGGTACCGATGGTACGGCCCTGCTGATAGAGTTCGTATGTCTTGGGATCGTCAATGGGGATAGTGTCGAGATCGACCTCTACGCCCCTTGTACGCTTGATGTTCGCACAAGCCTCCTTCAACTCCGACAGCGTCTTCAGCCCCAGGAAGTCCATCTTGATAAGTCCCGTCGATTCGATGACGTGACCGTCGTATTGCGTGCAGTTGGTCTTGGTGCCCTTGAAGTCAGGGTCATCTGCCGTAGAGACAGGAACATGGTCAGATATCGGGTCACGGCAGATGATAAAACCACAGGCATGGATACCCGTTCCTCTCACTGTTCCCTCCAGCATCTTTGCATACTTGATGGTGTTGGCGAGTGCCTGATTGGAAGAGGACTCCGCCTCTTGTAATTCTCGTGTACACTTGATGGCATTGGGCAGATTCATCTTCATTCCTTCTGGCAGACGATCAGGAATAGCCTTACATAAGGCATTGGTGATGCCGAGCGGCACTTTCTCCACACGGGCCACATCCTTAATAGAGTTCTTAGTGGCCATTGTGGCATAGGTGATGATGTGGGCACAGTTCTCATGACCATACTTATCCATCACCCATTTCAGCACCTTTCCGCGTCCGTCGTCATCAAAGTCGGTATCGATATCAGGCAGCGAGATACGGTCCGGGTTCAGGAAACGCTCAAACAGCAAGTCGTATTTCAACGGGTCTATTTTCGTGATACCCAGACAGTAAGCCACCACACTACCAGCAGCAGAACCACGTCCTGGTCCCACCATTACCCCGAGCTCATCGCGAGCTGAATTGATAAAGTCCTGCACGATGAGGAAGTAACCCGGGAAACCCATCGTCTTCATGATGTGCAGTTCGAACTTTACACGTTCAACCACATCATCTGGAATCGGGTCGCCATAGCGCCGCTTGGCACCGGCATAGGCCAGTTCTGCCAAATAGTCAGCTTCAAACTTGATTCGGTAGATCTTATCGTAGCCACCCAGCTTCTTGATTTTCTTCTCGCCTTCTGCGGGAGGCAGTTGGTTCTCGCCATTCTCATCAGAGGTAAACTCGTCGTAGAGTTGCTGCTCCGTGAACTTCTTCCGCCATTCATCTTCAGTTCCGAAACTTTCAGGGATGGGGAAGAACGGCATAATCGGGTCATTATCAAGACTGTAGGTCTCTACCTTATCCAGTATCTCCAGCGTGTTAGCCATTGCTTCCGGCACATCGCTGAAGATGTCGTTCATCTCCTGACGTGTCTTAAACCACTCCTGCTTGGAGTAGAGCATTCGCGTCGGGTCATCGAGATCCTTGCCGGTAGAGAGGCAGAGAAGATGGTCGTGGGCCTCAGCATTTTCCTTATCCACAAAGTGGGCATCGTTCGTACAGACCAGTTTGATACCATATTCCCGAGCCAGTTCGATCAGCACCTTATTGGCCTGCTGCTGAAGCGGGAAGGTCTCGCGATTGGCACGTTGGTTAGGATCTGTCACCTCATGGCGCTGAAGCTCCAGATAATAGTCGTCGCCCCAGAGCCGCTGATGCCACTCAATGGATTCACGTGCCCCGGCTATATCGCCACGAAGGATCTTTGCCGGCACCTCGCCAGCAATACAGGCTGAACATACAATCAGGTCTTCATGATACTTCTCCAGTTCTGTCCTGTCAGTACGAGGACGGTTATAAAAGCCGTCTACCCAAGAATTACTGACCAGTTTGATCAGGTTCTTATAGCCATTAGCGTTTTTCGCCAGAACGATCAAGTGATAACCGCCAAGATCATCCTTCGTCTCTTTCAGATGCATATCCCCACGACGGGCCACATACATCTCACAGCCGAAGATTGGCTTGAAAGGATCGAGCCCGTCTTTCTTGCGCTGTTTGTTAACGCCATTGCAGATGTCGTGAAATTCCTTAATACCAAACATATCGCCATGATCCGTGATGGCCATACCTTTCATACCGTCGGAAATTGCTTTATCTACAAGCCTTTTGATACTCGACTGTCCATCGAGGATTGAATAATATGTATGTACATGCAGATGTACGAAATCTTCCATCTTTTATACTCTTTCTTATGTTTTTGAGCTCCAAAGATACGCCTAAATCTCGGAAATACCAAAAGAAAAACGTGAAAAGTTTGTAACTTACGTGAAAAATATGTACCTTTGCACGCAAATAACAAAACAATCAAATTCTACTGATGGGAGAAAGGATCAAGAAACTTAAGAAAATAAGGATTCATAGGGAAGGAACAAACGAACTGCTATTGAGTGCATTGGCGCTTGCCTGCATAGGCTCGCTGCTATGGTATTCGTTCAGCACCACGATACCTTTTTGGTTGTTTGTCATTGTCTTTGGCTCCGCCTGGATGATGGCGCTGAACTTCTACCGCTGCCCTATCCGATATTATAATGGTGACACCGACAAACTGGTTGTCGCTCCTGCCGATGGGAAGATTGTCGTCGTAGAAGAAGCAGAAGAGAACGAATACTTCCACGACAAGCGCCTGATGATTTCGATTTTCATGAGCCCGCTGAACGTTCATGCCAATTGGTTCCCCGTCGATGGAAAGGTGAAGTTCGTGCATCATCAGAACGGCAATTACCATAAGGCCTGGCTGCCAAAGGCCAGTGAGGAGAATGAGCACTCAGACATCATGATTACCACAGCCGATGGTGAGGATATCCTAGTCCGCCAGATTGCCGGTGCAATGGCTCGCCGCATCGTCACTTACGCCAAGGAAGGTGAGGAGTGTTATATTGACGAGCACCTGGGATTCATCAAACTGGGATCGCGTGTCGATGTCTATCTGCCGCTTACCGCCAGAGCATGTGTCACCATTGGACAGCCCACAACTGGTGACCAGACAGTTATAGCAAAGTTGAAATAAATGAGTATCAAGAAGCACATCCCCAACTGTATCACGTGCTGCAACCTCATTTCCGGCTGCATTGCCACCTATTATGCCATCTACAGCATGTACGATTATGCGCTGTTGTTCATTATCATCGGTGCTGTCTTCGATTTCTTCGACGGCATGAGTGCCAGACTGCTGAATGTATCCTCACCTATCGGAAAGGAACTTGATTCACTCGCCGACGACATCACCTTCGGACTCGCACCCTCAACAATCGTGTTCTCGTTCCTGATGGAGCAGAACTGGACGGGCATTATGCAGGGAAACCGCCTGGCATTCGTGCTCCCGTTCCTGTCATTCGTCATGGCGGCCTTTTCCGCTCTCCGACTCGCCAAGTTCAATCTCGACGAGCGCCAGGCCTTAGGATTCATCGGACTTCCCACCCCTGCAAATGCACTCTTCTGGGGATCACTGATTGCCGGTGCAGGCAGTTGGCTGTCTACCGTCCCTTATATCTGCTATATTCTGCTGGCTGGTGTCTTCCTGAGTTGCTATCTGCTGATTGCAGAGATTCCGATGTTTGCCCTCAAGTTTAAGCACTGGGGCTGGAAAGGCAATGAAATAAAGTATATTTTTATCCTCTCGTGTATCCCGCTACTGTTGTTCCTGAAGGTGAGCGGTTTTGCTGCCATCATTGCATGGTACATTGTGTTATCTGTTGCCACGAATAAAAAGACTTCATAAAGCCCGTTTTTATGCAGACGATTATTGCTATTGTTGTTTTTGCCCTTATCTTCATTTCGATTCTTGTCATGGTGATTATCTATTTCACCTATAAAGGTGTCAAGAAGATGAGAGAGGCGGCTGAAGATTCATATTTCCGCCATCAGAAGATGAAGGAACAGAAGGAAAAGAATCCTTTTGGCGATGATTATTTCAAGAGCAGCACCAATAAGAGCCAGCAGAGGAATCCTCGCGAACAGAAGCAATATCAGCAGAGGGCAAACAACAACCAATCGGCCGAATCGTTCAAGACTAAAGGCAAGACACAAGAAGCCCCACAAGAAGAAACTGCCCGTAGAACAACTACGAGCAGTGGTGTTACCATCATCGACGATCGGGATTCTGATGAAAAGCGCAAGATCTTCGACAACAACGATGGTGAATACGTTGAGTTCGAAGAAGTCAACTAGTGGACTCGCCGAAGGCAAGACTAATTGTGAACGAGTGTGCCAATCTGCTCACCGTCCATCACCTTTTTCAGATTTCCTACAACATCCATATTGAATACGTAAATAGGCAGGTTGTTGTCCTGACACATGCAGATGGCCGTCAAGTCCATCACCTTCAGACCGCGTGCCAATACCTCCTTATACGTGATATCCTCAAACTTCGTTGCAGTAGGATTCTTCTCGGGGTCGGCAGTATAGATTCCGTCAACGCGGGTACCCTTCAGCATCACGTCGGCCTCGATCTCGATGCCACGCAGTGAAGAACCCGTGTCTGTCGTGAAATAGGGTGATCCGGTTCCTGCTGAGAAGATACACACATAACCAGCCTCCATCGCCTCGATGGCCTTCCATTTAGTATAGAACTCACCGATAGGCTCCATACGAATAGCCGTCAGCACCTTGTTCTTCACACCGATTGCACCAAGGGCACTGCTCAGAGCCAGCGAATTGATGACCGTTGCACACATACCCATCTGGTCGCCCTTCACACGGTCAAAGCCTTTCTGACTGCCACTCAGACCACGGAAGATGTTACCGCCACCAATCACAATGCCGATCTGGACGCCCATCTCACTGACTTCCTTAATCTGGCGGGCATAATCACTCAAACGCTCAGGATCGATACCATAACCCTGATGACCCATCAGACTCTCACCCGAGAGCTTCAATAGAATTCTGTTAAATCTTGCCATATACCTTATTATATTATAAAAGAAACTTCCTTAAATGCATAGTATCGGGCCTTGCCGTCTGCATCCAACAGCACCAGCCGCCCGTCGACAAGCACATCCAGCAACTTGGCCTTAAACATGCCACTAGCGTCTTGGTAGTCATAATAGTCATCCTGCCGATACAGCTTTTGGCGGTATGCTGCCGACAGTTCTTCTGTCGTCATTGCAAAGGCATCGCCCAGTGCCTTGAGAAAACGCTGCAACAACGCTTCACGGTCAATTTCATGGCCCAATAGCTGCAAGAGTGAGACAGGATTAGGCGCATCGCTGAGGAAGACTGCCTGATTAACGTTGAGTCCGATGCCGACGATGCTATCCTTGATGATACTGCCTTGCAGACGATTCTCAATCAGAATGCCGCAAATCTTCTTGTCACCGACATAGATATCGTTGGGCCATTTGATTTCCACCTTATTATATATATAGGAGGCCAACGTCTGACAGAGGGCTACCGATACAGCCTCAGAGATGCGGAACTGGCCACTCGCCGGTATGTCATCCGGATGGAACAACAGGGAGAACGTCAGGTTCTTGCCCCGTTCCGATTCCCAGCTATTGGTGCCACAGCCCTTCCCCGCCGTCTGGTAATCGGCAACGACACAGAGGGAAGGTTCTTCTGTGTCAATGACGTCACGGGACACAAAAGGACTGTTCCTCTGTGTCAACTCCCGAAGCCAACGGTTCGTGGAGTCTGTCTCGTCAATATGAACAACCTTAAAATCCATAATCTGACTGCAAAGATAAAAAAAATCCGTGAAATCCGTGAAATCCGTGCCAAAAATTAAGTATCTTTGCACCATGAATCCAGAAGAACAGCAAAATAAAGACGAACGCTATATGCGGATGGCTCTTGACGAGGCCAAGACAGCCTACGAAGCTGGTGAAATACCCATCGGTGCCGTTGTAGTCTGTAAAGACCGTGTGATTTCCCGAACTCACAACCTGACGGAAACGCTCTGTGATGTGACGGCGCACGCAGAGATGCAGGCCATCACCTCGGCAGCCAACACGCTCGGCGGCAAGTATCTGACAGATTGTACGCTCTATGTCACCGTAGAACCCTGCACGATGTGTGCCGGAGCCATCGGATGGGCACAGATTCCCCGTATCGTCTATGGTGCAACGGATGAGAAGCGCGGCTATCACGACTATGCGCCGAAGGCCATGCACCCCAAAGCTGTCGTCATTGGCGGAGTTCTTGAGGATGAGTGCCGGCAATTAATGCAGGATTTCTTCAAGTCGAAGCGTTAGGGAGTCGTAACGGTATCGGGAATCTCTGCAATCGCAGTAGACGGTATCTGGTGGACCCAGGCCGTATCCAGTCCCAGAAACTTTTTCTTGTCGACATAGAATCCAAGAACGAAGGGGGCTGAACGCACCTTGTCAGATGGGTTCGACAGGACGGTAATAGGCTTCACCTTTCCGTTCCACACTTCGCCTCTTGTACCGCTTTTGGAATCCGACATAACATACCAGTTAAGCCTGAGATAGGAAATCATGAGTTTGCCTTTCTCGATATTACTGGTAAAACCCATTTGCACCTCTCCTCCGGCAGAATCCACCACATATTCTTTCTGATCGAAGAAGGCAAACTCATTTCTTTGCCTGACAGACACCGTCTCGCTCTTGCCGCCTGATGTAATGACGACCATACCTGTCCGCTCCTGCATCGTATGATTGGGCAAGGTCGTCGTGATAACAATGGCGTTTTTGCCTGCTTCACCACTCGATGGAGATACTGCCAGCCAGTCTACAGAAGGAACAGCCGTCCATTTGCCGCCAGCATTGAAATACGTCGTAGTCATCTGATTGGCAACGGAATATAGTTCATCCGCTTCACCGCTGACGATATAGATACCACCAACCTCATCAGCTATACAGCCGACAAGCATAACAGCCAGCAAAACCAGCGGAGACAAGCGGAATCTTCTAGAACCAGTTTTCATACGAGGGCACAAAGTTACGAATTTTCCGACGATTGGCAAAGAATCCTGCCGTTAATAAATACAAAAGGAGGCAGCCCGCAACGGACTGCCTCACCTTATCATAAGACCAATTGATTAATCGTTCTCTGCAAGACCAGAGTAGCGAACGCCATAGACATGGTACTTGGCATAACCATAATTAGCGGGATAGTCATCATCGCTGAAGTTCACATAGAACTCAATGTAGTCAGCCTTTGAACCATTGTTCTGTACACCACCGTCCTTGATGATCTTACCATCTGTGATCGTCACATTGATATTATCACCTCTCAGGTTGTTGCTCTCTGTAGTGTTGGTAGAGAAGGTCATGCTAACGGGATCTACATTCACCTTCACTTGATAGTTCCAGAACGTCTTCAGGTCATCGACAATCATCTCTGTAGCAGTGTTGTTTGCTGTACTGTAGGTCAACAGCAGGTTACGGCCTAAGCCAAACAAGTCGGCATCTTCGATAACCACGTTTCCACTCTCGTCGACAGCGTCAACAGTTACATACCACTGACCAGCAGTAGCCACACCAGCGGTATTGCCTACCTCTTCCTTCTCACACGATGTAAAAACAGCGCAGAAAAGCAATGTTGCTAAATATAATACTTTCTTCATAATCTTACTCCTTTACCCAAGTTTGTACAAAATTCATACCTGCATAGACGCAGTCTACCTGGAAGATGCTATTTTCTGCATCATAAGTTCCCGAGAAGTCATCGTGGCTGTCACCCCATCCAGGAATGAAGCTTTGTGTACAGGTCACAGAACCGTCGGCACCAATGGACAAAGTACCGGCAAGTGCATAATTGCTTCCATAACCGGCACGCTGGCAGTACCAACCACCGAGGAGGTCATCTACCGATACAGTACCGTCACCGTTGTCGATAACCAGGATCTCGTAGGCATTACCATAGGCAACCTGAGCACCCTCACGAACACGGTAGCTGTCGGGCTGTGTAAGATAGAAACCTTCAATCGTGCTGTTAGGATCGAGCACCACAACCGTGCGGGCTGCAGATGCATCGAAACCGTCTTCGTTCTTCTTCGTGGTATAAACCAGATGGTAGACACCGCTGGTATTCACATCGACATTACCACTGATTGTAACCTCAGAAGAAACGTCCTCACCGTTCAGGGTTGAAGCATAACCGGGCTCTACCCAGGCTGTGCCCTTATCCCAAACCACATAGTCACCACCTTCGAGCTCGATTGTGGGATAGTAGGTGAAGCGGCTCAGACCTTCAGACTTCTTGTCACCGCAACTGGTCACCATCAGTGCTACCAGCGCGAAAAGCATTGTATATAAAATGTTCTTTTTCATTGTCTCTTCATTTTTATGATTTGGAAACCATCTTCTTAGTTAGCCCAGAATACAGGCTTGGTGTAGTCTGAATTCGAGAACGAAGGAGCATTCGAGTTGCTAGAGGTAGAAGATTCCGGATACGGATAACGCTCCAGCAGCTTGTTGTCACCTACCTGTCCGAACACCTGAATCGGCGTATAAAGAGTACCGGCCTGATAAAGATCGGGCTTGTAAGAGGTATCGTCCATCAGGTTGTACATATCGCTGCCCTTGACAGTGCCGAATGCAGGATAGCGCAGACGGCGGAGCTCACACCAGCTCTCATAGTTGTTAACACCTGAGAGAGCCAGCCACTTGGCAATACCGATGCACTTCTTGTAGTTGCTCTGGTCGTAGGGATAGTAGGCAATATTGTCTGCTGCACCGTCAACACCGGCAGAAGCGAACGAAGCCTCGATAGCTGCTGCATAGTGAGCCTCGGCCTCTGAAGCATTGCCTGTACGAGCATAGTACTCAGAAATGAAGAACTCTGTCTCTGCTACAGTCATGATATAAACCGGCATGTCGAAAGATGCGACAGGACGGCACCAGTATGTAGACTTGTAAGCGTCAGAGGTAGAGAAGTTCGTACCAGAGATACCACCTGTGTAGTTGCCAGAACCATTGGGCTCGAAGAAGGCAGCCAGACGGGGATCCTCATAGAGAACACCACCATCAGCATCCTTCTGGATCATCGTACCAACCAGAGCAATGTTGGCAACGACGTTGATCTGTGTAGAACCGAAGTTGGTGGCAAACTCCTCAGAATAGTAAGGGTTCATCTGACCAGACTCGTTCTTCCAGATACCAGCGTAAGCAACATCGGTAGTGGGGAAGTTGTTCTCAGCAATCAGGGCGCCAATCTCAGCGTCAACGCTGGCAACACCACTCTCACGAGAGAGCAGCTTCAGCTTTACAGCGTTGGCAAACTGGATCCAGGGAGCAGCAGTACTGCTCTTGAACAGGAAGTTGGTAGCCACACGGTCTGTAGGAGCGACATTGGCCAGAGCCTCATTGATCTCGGCAACCAGGGCTGAGTAAATGGAAGCACCGTCGTCATACTTCGGTGTAGGATTGCTTACATCGAAAGCCTCAGAGAAAGGCACCTCACCGTAGCAGTCAACGAGTGCCTGGAAGGCGAAAGCACGCAGCACAGTAGCTGCCAGATAAGAGCCGGGCTCAGATTCCTTAGACAGCGTGCGGATGGTCTCAAGGTTCTTCAGCGCACCGCGCATCATCTGGGAATAAGCAGTAGATGAACGGACAGCCGACATCTGGAACTGGCTGTAGCCCATGTAGTTGCTCGTACCGAAGGCCTGAGCATAGTGCTGTGTGAAGTAGCCGGCAGGGATACGCATCAGGTTGCCGTAGGTAGCTGCGAGGTTCATCTCGGCAGCAGGCATCATGATGCTCGGGGTCATATTGCTCTCAGCAGGAGAGTTGGGGTTCTGGTTCACATCCAGATGGCTGTCGCAAGACACAAAGCCAAGACCCAAAACGATTGTTGATATAATTGCTAATTTCTTCATAATGTTCTGTCCTCCTTAAATTAGAATTTGAGACCTACGTTGAAACCGAACATGCGGCAGGCAGGGTTCACATAGAGTTCACCGAACATACCAGAAAGGTCGTTACCAACGGTGCTTCCCTCTGGATCGACGTACTTGTTGCCCTTAGCAGTCCAGGTAAATACGTTGTTGCAGAACAGCGACAGAGTAACGTCGCTCAGATAGATCTTGCTGACGATAGACTTCGGCAGTGTGTAAGCCAGCGTAATGTTACGCAGCTTCACGTAGCTACGGTCGATCAGGTAGAACTCACCACCCTCGTTGGCACCGAAGTTGTTGAACCAGTTCTGGTAGCTCGAGTTGTTCAGATAGATCGGTGTCGTGTTCTCGCCTGTTACGTTTACAGTTCTGATCTCCTTACCGGCGTCATCTGTCGTATAGTCAACTGATCCAAGCACAGAGTTGGGGATTACGAACGGACGACGGTCGTTGTAAAGCGTAACTTCTGCGTTACCAACGAACTGGGCCAGGTTCTTAGAACGAGAGAACATGTAACCACCCTTACGGATATCAAGTGCAGCGCTCAGGCTGAGGCCTTTGTAAGTGAAGGCTGTGGTGATACCACCCGTCCAGTCGGCGTTCACGTTCTTGCCAGTATCCTTCACAGAAGGAGTCAGCACAGGCTGACCGTTGGCATCAACGATGATCTTACCGTCGGCTGTGTACTCGGGCAGATAGGTGTAGAACTCACCCATCGGCTTGCCCTGCTCAGCATACATGTAGACAGCGTCGTCACCGGCAGAGAAGTTGTAGATGTTGACCTTACCACCCTCAAGGCTCTCAGGCAGGCTGACAACCTCGTTCTTGTTCTTGGCGAAGTTGAAGCCGATTTCCCAACGGAAGTCCTTTGTGCGGATCGGGGTCAGGTTAACCAGCAACTCAATACCCTTGTTGCGAACCTTACCGAAGTTGGTCACCATCGTGGTGTAACCTGATGCAGGGTCAACGGGCAGCGAGAAGATCTGGTCGTCAGTTGTACGGTTATAGTAGGCGAAGTCGATATTGATACGGTTGTCGAGGAACGACAGGTTGGTACCAATCTCGAACTCAGTCGTCATCTCAGGCTTCAAAGAGTTACTACCGATACGGGTAGTTGCCTGGAATGAGTTCATGCCGTTCATTGGGAACTTGGCTACATCGAGACCGTAGTAAGCACGGGCTGTACCCTGCTCGAAGTTAGGATAGATGTAGTAAGGCTCAGCGTCGTTACCAGTCTTACCGTAGGCCAGACGAATCTTACCGAAGTTCAGGATCTTGTTCTCGGGGATGAGCTTGGTGAAGATCCAGCTCAGGGTAGCACCGGGATAGAAGAAGCTGTTCTTCTCGAGAGGCAGCGTAGACGACCAGTCGTTACGGGCAGTGAAGCCGAGGTAGATCATATCGTCCCAACCGATGGTGACATCACCGAACAGACCTACGAGACGGCGCTTTGACTGAGCCTCCTCAAGAGTGGTCTTCGTAGAACCATTGCTCAGATCCCAGAAGTTGTCGAATGTCAGCTCGTCAGTCTGACCGACAATAACGGTGCTATAGCGCTCGTTCATGTTCACACCGACGTTCACATTCACGTCGAGCTTGCCATCCAGATACTTGTCAGCAAAGCTGGCCAGGAAATCATGGTTCAGCTCATACTTACGCAGATAGCGGTTATACACATAACCAGCCTGGTTCATGTTAGAGGGAGCATAGCCGTAGTCCTCGTTGATGAGTGCATCGTCGAGGTTGATCTTCGGCTCACCCTGCTTGTAGTCATAATCCGTGTAGTCGAAACCGAAACGATAAGTCAGCGTCACCTGCTTGATGGGCTTGATGTCAGCCTGGATCTTGCCGAAGAACTGCTTAGAGTCGTTGTGGTCGTAGTTGTTCTCGATAGCCCAGTAGGGATTGGTGATACCATAAGGTGTGTACCAAGCCTCAGGCGTATCGAAAGCTGTATCCAGATTTCTGCGGTCATAGAGGCTGAGGTCGCGGGGGAACTCAAGCACGCCGTCGATCATAGAAGCACCCTGGTAAGAACCCACGGTGTTGGTCTTTGTCTTGGCGAAGTTCACGCTTGAAGAAACCTTCAGCCAGTTTGTGGGATCATAGCTGCCACGATAAGCGATCGTGTTACGGTTGTAGGTATCCTTATCGTGAGGAATGATACCGTCGTCAGAGCTGTAAGAGTAGCTCAGATAGTAGGTCATCTTGTTGTCGTTGCTGACACCGTTCAGGGCCACGCTGTGGCTGGTGCTCACACCCGTCTCGAAGAAGTCCTTGATGTTATCCTCTACTGCCTCGTACTTGTGGATCAGCTGCTGGTGGTTCCAGATAGGACCGTAAACCTGGGTGCTACCATCGAACTCAGGACCCCAAGAACCGTTCTCAATGAAGGTCTGGGTACCGTTCCAACCCTGTCCGAACTTGTTCTGCATCTTCGGCAGCGTGCTGACGTTACGCCACTGTACGCTTCCGTCGTAGGTAATCTGGAAGTTACGCTCACCCTGCTTCTTACCGCTCTTGGTGGTAATCACGATCACACCGTTGGCAGCGCGGCTACCATAAAGAGCGGTAGCGGCAGCACCTTTCAGCACGGTCATCGACTCGATATCGTTCGGGTTGATGCTTGACAGACCACCCATTGCCTGGACGTGACCCATCGTGCGGAATGTGGTTGTCTGGAGGGGTACTCCGTCGACAACATACAGCGGCTGGTTGTTACCGTTGATAGAGCTGATACCACGGATGATAACGCTGCTGGCCTGACCAGGATCGCTAGATGTGGTGTTGATCTGAAGACCAGCCACCTTACCGGCGAGGGCACCCGTCACATCAGTCAGCTTACCAGTGGTGAGCTCAGCGTCATCGAGGGTCTGGGCTGAATAACCCAGCGTCTTCTGCTGACGTGAGATACCCATGGCGGTAACCACAACCTCGTCAAGTGACGTAGCGTCGCTCTTCAGGAACACACGCATACCGTTCTTGGCCTGCAAGGTCTTAGACTCGTAACCAAGGTAAGAAACCGTAATCGTGTTCTTGCCTGCGGGCAAAGTCAGCGAGAAGCGACCATTTACGTCAGTCAACATACCGGTACTCGTACCATCCACCTTGACGGCTGCACCGATGATCGGCTGACCGTCTTCCTGGGAGAATACTGTACCAGAAACTTTGGTTTGAGCCATCGCTGTCCCCATGCAAAGGAAGAGCGCGGCTAAAAACATCGTTAGTCTTTTTTTCATAAATTCTCTCTCTTTTGTTATTAATTAAATATTGGTAGTATAAATATTCGATTTTACACCTATTTATATATATAATGGCTTCCTCTGCGGCAGAGGTGGTTGGATTGTGGACAAAAAACACTATATTTGCCCCACAATTAATTCAATGATAATGTAAGTTTATGAGCTTTTTTATTCGAATAGAGTTTCATGTATATCTCCACCGAGGAAGTAATAATGTGCAAGTGGCAACGTCTGAAGGTAATAGTCAGGGGATAAGCCCCTCCAAATTCTGTCAACAGATAATGGCAGAGGCGGAAAGGCTCAAGGAGAGTCTGAGCCCATCGACATCTGATAACTATCTTACGGCAATCCGGTCGTTTCAGCGATTCCTTGACGATAAAGTACCTTTGGGTTCCCTTGACAGCTGCGTGATGAAGAGTTTTGAAAGGTGGCTCCGCGATAACCACTTGTGTCTCAATACAATATCCTGTTATATGCGCTCCCTGAGGTCGTTGACCTCAAAGGTGTACCACAAGGAGTTGAATGACATCTTTGATGAGGTATATACTGGTCGAGCCAAGACTGAAAAACGGGCCGTACAGAAAGCCGAAATATACAAGATCCAGGGAGCTAAAGTAAAGTCAGGCTCCTTTCTTGCTTTAGTTCGCGACCTGTTTCTCTTCAGCTTCTATGCTTTGGGAATGCCCTTTGTTGATATGGCTTTCCTTCGGAAGGAACAAATAGCTGACGGGCAGATCGTCTATTATCGTCATAAGACAGGCCAGCGAATATGCATACAGATCGAACCCTGCATGCAGGAGATTATCAGCCGCTATCGGGCGGAAGGCACCGATTATGTATTCCCTTTGCTTACTGCCACAGATCCCGATAAAGCGTACAGGCAATACCAACGGAAGCTTAATCAGTATAATCGTGAGCTGAAGCACTTGGCCAAATTGTCAGGAATATCCAAGAACCTGACGTCTTATGTTGCCCGTCATTCCTGGGCTAGTGCGGCTTATGATGATAATGTTGATCTTCCTGTGATATCAAAAGCGTTGGGGCATACGAACCCTCAGAATACGCTAATCTACTTACAGCAGATTGATGACCTGAGAATACAAAAAGCTAACAGGCGTTTGCTGGAAAATATGAAAGAATTTAGCAGGATGGTTAAGTGAATTTCATGAAAACTTTTGGTATGAAATCGTAGAAATCTATTCAACTCTACATAAATTGTTACTATTTTTCTGAACTTCAGTTAGTTAAGCTAATTTTAACTATACACTAACTCTTCACTATCTATTCACTAACTCTACATCGACTCTACACAAATCTGGCTTTTTTCAGCAGATAGAACGCATATTGACTATTATTTTGAGCGTATGTGAGTGCATCTTTATCGGTATGTGAAGAGTGCTCAATCGTAAGCGGATTATAAAATTCTCTAGAGAATTTAGTAGATTCCTTACGAGAAACCTTTGTTTACTCGTAATGTAACTGTGGGTTTGTCGTAATGTAAGTGTGAGTTTGCAGGGATGTAAATGATCCTTTGCCGGGGGGCGAGATTGGCGAAAGGGCATTGTAGAGTAGATGTAGAGTTGGTGTAGAGTAGATGTAGAGTTAGTGAAGAGTTAGTGTATAGTTGATATGTGCATAATCTTCTGTAATACAGATAAATAGCTTTGATTTGTGTAGAGTTGAATAGTTTTTAGCGATTTTGAAGATAAAAAGTTTTGTTTTCGAGACGAAATTCCGAGGTAAAAGGTGCTCAGAGTTAACATTAAAAAGAATGATTGTATTATTTACACAAAGTAACAGTTTGGATTGATTTATATCAAGCGGAGATAACAAAAGTGTTAACAAAGGGTGTCGAAATGTGATTTTTTTATAAAATTATTCGTTTTTTAGAAACTTATGCATTATTTTTGCACGCTGAACCGTAACAAATGGGCAATTCCACGAGTGACCTCTGCCGCAGAGGTAGCTATTATATATAAAAATAGGTGTAAAGCAGAACATTTATACTACCAATATTTAATTAATAACAAAAGAGAGAGAATTTATGAAAAAAAGACTAACGATGTTTTTAGCCGCGCTCTTCCTTTGCATGGGAACAGCAATGGCTCAAACCAAAGTTTCTGGTACAGTACTCTCACAGGAAGACGGTCAGCCGATCATTGGCGCTGCCGTTAAGGTGGTGGGTACAAGTACCGGTATGTTGACTGACGTAAATGGTCGCTTCAATGTTGTCCTCCCTTCAGGAAAGGATCAGATTGAAATCAGCTATCTGGGTTTTGTTTCTCAGACGCTGAAAGCCAAGAACGGCATGCGCGTCTTCCTGAAGGCTGATGCTCAAGCCCTTGACGAGGTTGTGGTAACAGCCATGGGCATCAAGCGTTCTGCCAAGGCTCTTGGTTATTCGGCTACCGCCGTTGACGGTGAAGAGATTGCTGCAGCTCGTACGGCAGACGTCATGTCAAGCTTGCAGGGTAAGGTCGCTGGTGTTGCCATTACTTCAGCTTCTGGCGACCCGGGGTCTTCAAATTCCGTCATCATCCGTGGTATCAGTTCATTGGGCGGAACCAACCAGCCTTTGTATGTGATCGACGGCGTTCCCATGAACAACTCTGCTGTTTATAGTAACGACGGTCTGAACAGTGGTTATGACTTCGGTAACGGTGCTAATGCGGTAAACCCCGATGACGTGGAGAACATGACCATCCTGAAGGGTGCTGCTGCTACAGCTTTGTATGGTAGCCGTGCTGCCAATGGTGTGATCCTGATCACAACCAAGAGCGGTAAGAGGCAGGAGAAGGGCCTCGGCGTCGAGTATAACGGCGGTCTGCAGTGGGAGCAGGTAATGCGCCTGCCACAGATGCAGAATGAATTCGGTATGGGTTGGAACGGTGACAAGACCGACGACGAGAACGGTTCCTGGGGTCCACGCTTCGACGGTTCTACACTGAAGTATGGTACCATCTACAACAATTCCCAGCAGATCAAGTCATATCTGCCGATTCAGGACAACATGAAGAACTTCTTCGACACCGGTTTCCGTTACTCTAACAGCGTATCGTTCAATGGTGCTACTGACAAGAGCGATTACTTTGTATCGTTCTCTCAGATCAACGATGATGGTATCATCCCCACCAATGCCGACAGCTATAAGAAATACACCTTCTCGGCACGTGGTTCTCACAAGATCAAGAACCTGACATTCAGTTCTGCACTGAACTATGCTTATCAGAAGAACAACTTCGTTCAGACTGGTCAGGGTTTCGAGAATATGTACAACGCTATCATGCAGACTCCGCGTGACATCGCTATTGTTGAGTTGAAAGACCTGAGCAATCCGTTTAATACACCAGGTTATTACTACACACCGTATAGCGTAATGAACCCGTATTACATTCTGAACAACCACCTGAACGAGAACGAGAGCGAGCGTTTCTATGGTAAGTTCCAGATGGATTATGACTTCCTGAAGTATTTCAAGCTGACCTATCGTATTGGTCTTGACACTTCTACTGCTCATCATCATATGGGTATGCCCAACTACGCTACGTTGTTCCCCGATACGCCAAACTGGGCGTCTGAACTGAGCAGCCAGACTGGTTATGCCGAGAGACGTACGACACGTCGTCGCGAGATCAACCAGGATGTGATGCTGACATTTGACATGCCTATCAATGATTTCAACATCAATGCCGTTGCCGGTTTCAATGGTAACGAGCGCCGCCTGTCGTATTTGGATTCAAAGGTAACCAACCTTACCATTCCTTCTTACTTTAACATTACGAACTCTGCAGAGATTCCTGTTACGAAGGAGTATCAGTGGAAGCGTCGTCTTTACGGTATTTACGCACAGGCTGAATTGTCATGGAAAAACCAGGCTTACCTGACGCTGACAGCCCGTAACGACTGGTCGTCAACACTGCCGAAGGAGAACCGCTCGTTCTTCTATCCCGGCGTAACAGTCAGCTATATCTTCTCTGAGCTGCTGAAGGAGAAGGCACCTTGGCTGTCATTTGGCAAGCTCCGTCTTGCTTGGGGTAAAACAGGTAATGATGCAGACGTATATATGACTGATCCTTATTATACTCAGGCTGTCTTTAACTCTTCAGGTTGGGCTGACAGTAAGTTCCCGTTTGCTAAGACAGGTACCAATGCCTATACTATAGGTAATGTACTTGGTAGTGCAAACCTTAGCCCTGAGATGACGACTGAGACTGAGATCGGTATTCAGCTGTCTTTCCTGAAGAACCGTATCTCTGTTGACGCTACCTATTATAACCGTAATTCAGACAAGCAGATTACTCAGCTGAGCACAGATGCTGCAACTGGTTATACTGCACAGAACGTGAACCTCGGTAAGATCCGCAACCGTGGTGTCGAGCTGCTCGTGACATTGGTTCCTGTTCGTACGAAGGATTTCGAATGGACTCTGACTTGGAACTACACGAAGAACAACAACAAGGTGATTGAGTTGCCTAAGGAGATGAACGGTCGCGCTTCTATCTTTGGTTTCAGTGGTGGTACTGGTCTCTATGCTATCGAGGGCGACGAGATGGGTGTCTTCGAGGCATACGTAGCTAAGAGAAATGACGCTGGTCAGATCATCGTCGATGCTAAGGGTCTGCCTCAGAACACTGACGAGATGGTTCGCATCGGTTCTATCAACTACGACTACATGATGGGTATTGGCAACGCCCTGAAATACAAGGGCTTCTCATTGTCGTTTGACTTCGATATCCGTCAAGGCGGTCTGATGTTCTCACGTACACACGACATCACCTACTTCACTGGTAATGCCATGCAGACAGCTTACAATGACCGTAACCCGTTCGTTGTACCCAACTCTGTGATTGACAATGGTGACGGCACTTATTCAGAGAACAACATTGCTCTTTATGGCACAACCCTCTATAACTACTGGGACAACGGTGCCGACGCTATGGGTTCTGGTTCGCTCATCAGCAAGTCGTACGTAAAGCTGCGTCAGGTGGTCTTCGGTTGGGATCTTCCCAAGAAGTGGCTTGCAAACACCTTCCTTACGGGCGTACGTTTCTCTGTATTTGGTAACAACCTGCTGATGTGGACTCCTTCTGGCAATACTTTTGTTGATCCTGAGGCTTCTTCATTTGGTAATGACCTTCAGGGTAGCTTCGGTGAGTATAGCTCTAACCCGAGCTCACGTAAGTTTGGTTTCAATGTCAACGTAAAATTCTAAAAGAAAGGAAACAACAGTATGAAAAAGATAAATGTTTTAGCTGCTGCGGGATTATTGATGCTTTCAAGCTGTGACTTGGACATCAACCAGGATCCCAACTATGCTACAGGCGCTCAGATTACGCCGGAACTTCAGTTCCCCTCTGTTATCAGCGCTATTGCTGATGCTTCTGGTGACCAGATGTTCAACTATGGTGGTTTCTTTGCTCAGTACTTCGAGCAGATGCCTGAGGCTAACCAGTACAACGACCTGGCTGAGCTGAATATTGACGAGTCGAAAGATATTTTCAACCGTTGCTATTCAAACCTCTATGCTGGTGCATTGATGGATATTGAGGACATCAAGACAAAGACCACCAATACTTCTGACCTCTTTGCTTGTCAGGTAATGCGTACACTGGCTTTCCAATTGTTGGTGGATAACACGAGTGAGACTCCTTACACTGAAGCCTTGCAGGGTGCAAATAATTCTTCTCCCCATTATGATGATGGTAAGACTGTCTATGAGGGTGTGCTTGCTGAGCTTGATGCCGCAGAGGCAGAACTGACAGGTAGTCCGATGGCTATGACTGATCCGCTTCTCAATAAAAGTGTTAGTCAGTGGATTGGTTTTGCCAATGCATTGCGTCTGCGTATGTATCTCCGTCTGATCGACGGCGGTCAGAGTGAATACACCTCAAAGGCTACTGCTCTTGTAAATAAGAATGATTTCTTCACCGGTGATGTGAAGTGGGATGTGTTCTCTGATTTGGAAGGTCAGTATAACCCCTGGTATCAGTCAGTATTCCGTCTGACTAACAACCACTGTGCTGCTTATCCTATCGTGAACTATATGCAGAACATGTCTGACCCTCGCCTCTCTTATATTATCAAGCCTCGTGAAAGCGACAACACCTTTGTGGGTCAGTTCCCAGGCTCTAAGCAGAACCCTGAAATTGTTGGAACATCATATAAGAACAAGGATGTAAGCACGATTAATTACGATATTATTCATGCTATGCCTATCTACCTGTTTACCCAGAGTGAGCTCCAGTTCTTGATTGCTGAGGTTCAGATGCGTTTTGGTAATAATGAGGCTGCTGCCAAGAGTGCTTATGAGGCAGGTGTGAAGGCTGACTTCAGTCTGCGTGGTACCGCTGGTGCTGATTCATTCCTTGCAAATGCAGGTGAATGGACTGGCTCTCAGGCTGAGAAACTGAACCTGATCTATATGCAGAAGTGGACAGCTCTGTTCATGCATGATCATATGGAAGCTTGGTCAGAGATTCGTCGTACAGACGTTCCTTCTCTGTCACCTTATTCAGCAGCTCAGATTAAAGCAAATCCTGCTCTTTATACACCAGGTAATCTGATTAATCCTTCTATCAACAAGAAGGGTGGCGACAATATTGCCATGAGTATGCCTTACTCAAGCAACTCTCGTAAATATAACGTGAATACTCCTTCAACAGCTCGTCAGATTACTGACAAAGTATTCTGGGATGTGAAATAAAAATTTATTAAGGAATATAATATGAAAAAGATATTTTTATACGGACTGCTGTTTTTTACGGCCTCTTTAGGTCTTACATCATGCAGCAAAGACCAGCATACTGACACCAGGGTTACCAACTACATAATCCTGACTATCAATGGTGATGAAGTTGTGTATGTTAATGCAGGTGATACCTATGTGGACGCTGGATGTAAGGCAGAGGCTGCCGGACAGGATGTTTCTGATAAGGTTGTGACGACAAATCCTGTTGATACTAAGGTTATTGGCCCCTACACTGTTACCTATAAGGCAACAAATGAAGACGGCTTCTCATCATCAGCTAATCGTTACGTATATGTAGGCGAGCCTTTGGTAGGTACTGTATCACCAGGCTCATACCGTCAGAATTCTGCCGGTACTATTACAAAATGGTCAGGTTATGATATCGATATGCTGACTGATGGTAATGGCAAATATTGGGTAGAAGATCTGCTTGGTGGCTATTATGAGCAGCGTGCTGGTTATGGTTCAGCTTATTCAATGAAGGGCTTCCTGCAGGTAAATGCTGATAATACTGTCGATCTAGTCGGTGGTGGTAATGTTGCAGGATGGGGTGATCATTATGATGACTTCAAAGATGGCAAATACGATCCTGCAACTAAGACAATCTCTTATGACGTCGTTTATGCCGGCATGGACTTTAATGTAATACTAACATTAAATTAATAGAAGAATTATGAAAAAGTATATTTCATTAGCATTTATGGCCGTTGCGCTGTCTTTTGGTTTTGTTAGTTGCTCTGTTGAGACCAACGAGGAGCCGGGTGGAACCAATGTCGAGAAGATGGCTGGTCGCTGGAATGTTGTTGTTGATGCTGTTGATGAAAGCGGTAATGTGTTGTATGAGGATCCCTATGGTTTGGGTACAATTACCATTATGACCTACAATACAGCTGACAATGGTGTTAATAAGATGTGGCTG
>JAEEGJ010002607.1_pt1 | contig 86920 bp, 87 predicted proteins | sample 8958761 | NCBI WGS metagenome assembly JAEEGJ01 (sample SAMN16246546, study PRJNA631951) | gut metagenome | biome: gut microbiome; feature: rumen; material: RS-attached | host: Bos | place: Iran: Karaj | collected 2018-10
GAGTTACAAGCGGTTTGACCTCTTGCAGTTTCTCATAAACCTCTTTGTAGTTGTCGAGGCGTGATGTGATATTGTGCATATCGACCTGTCCGCTCATAAATCTGTGGCAGTCCTCTACGCACTCTGCAATAAGTCGCAATTGTTGTTCGGTTAGTGTTACTTGGTATTTTTTCATTTTTCACCTCCCTCCATTGCTTTTTTGAAATCATATACAAGTTCGTCTTTGTCCACCCTGCATCGCTCCCAATCATACCAGTCCAAGTAATCGTTGGCGTTATCTTTCAACCACTCGCACGCCTTCTCAATCAGTGCTTGCTTTTCGGCTTTAAATTGCTCGTCTTTCCACTCTGCCATTTGTCTAACATCCGCAATTAAAAAAGATAGACTGCAAGATTGACAAAGTTTATTGCAACACGGATTTCCTTTGCCGCATATTTCCTTTGCTTTTTCTTCGTTACTTTTAGTGTAGTCGGTAGGTTTTCCCTCGTATAACTCACCATTTTCGCAAGCGACACACCCTTTGTCGTTGGTGCAAGTGTCGCAGTTGTCACTTTGCTCGTCGAGGGTGGCGATGAAGTGTTGCAATTCATTAAGTAAAAATTGTTTACACTCGTTATAACTCGCAGTTAAAAATGGTTCATTTTTCCGTCTTTCAATCTCGGCTTTAATTGCCTCTAATTTTTGTGTGTCAGTCACAATTATTCCTCCTTTTGGTTAGTTTCCTTTAATTTGTTATTACTCTGTTACTTCGACAAATTCACCGTCTTTCACGGTGTACCAAGTGTCGGCCTTGATAACCTTGCCATCGACAATGGCGGATTTCCATTCCTTAATGTTGTAATCATTGTCATTTTCTATCGCACAAACTAATAAGCTACCCAAACCGCCTTTGACTTTAACACCGTTGCCACGGGCAACTGCTACGCCATTTTCTCCAACAGCGGATTGTCCACGGCTAACTACTGACGAACTATTACCGCCCGATACTGACGAACAATAACCGCCCGATACTGACGAATATTCACCGCCCGATACTGACGAATATTCACCGCCCGATACTGACGAACTATTACCGCCCGATACTGACGAACTATTACCGCCCGATACTGACGAACAATTACCGCCCGATACTGACGAACAATTACCGCCCGATACTGACGAACAATTACCGCCCGATACTGACGAATATTCACCGCCCGATACTGACGAACAATAACCGCCCGATACTGACGAACAATTACCGCCCGATACTGACGAATATTCACCGCCCGATACTGACGAACTATTACCGCCCGATACTGACGAACTATCACCGCCCGATACTGACGAATATTCACCGCCCGATACTGACGAACTATTACCGCCCTCTTTTTTTTCTTTGCAATGTTTTTTCACCCACTCGATATGGGCTTTGACAATACCGGGGATGCCGATTTCAGCACCCACAGTCAATTGTGAACAGCATATTTTGTCGCCATCGCTTTTTATTTCCCCGTCTGCCTCCACCTCGCAATATCTCGATGGCTTGCCGTCTGTTGCAGGGTGATAATAGGAGAACACCGAAAGAGGCGATTGGCCTTCCGCTATTGCGTGGAAGCCGTTTTCGCACAATTCGATGTTTTCGTCTGTTGTGTAGGTCTCACCGACCTTGTACTGGAACCCACGACATTGCAGGTTGCCGTCAAATCCTTTATATGTCTTTATTTTGCTCATTTTATTTATTATTTTATTTATCCGTACTTCTTTCTATTTCCCTTTCGGGCAGATAAAACCTGCCCGACTTGTATAAAGTCCACGTGGCTTTATTTAGGTCGCCGCAAATCTCCACGGCTTGTGCAACAACCTCGTCCAAGTTGTCCGCAGTAAAGTTATAGAGCCTTCCCTTTGCCGTCCAGACTGCAAGGCGATAAGTGCAGGCGAAAAACGCCTTGATTTTGTCCTTGATTTGCTTTGTAATCATAGTTTTATTTATTATTTATATTTATTGCTTCTGCTAACGCCTCGCATAATGCTATGCTCATATTAACTTCCACGGCGTTGCCGATGAACTTCTTTTGGTCGGCCTGACTGCCTTTGAGGATGTAATTGTCAGGGAAGCCCATTATCCTTTTCAACTCCTGAATATTGAGCATCCGCATCTTAATGTCAATGATTCCGTATGCGGCCATGAATTCCTTAATCTTGACCGTCATAGGGCTGTCAGTCTCGTAAACCTCAATCCCCAAGCCACCCTCGGCGGTAATCAGGTAGGGCGGCATCTTATCCATGCGGGCAATCAGGGTGAATGCAGGTTTGTCCACGCTGCCGCCAGCCGACTGAAATTGCGGGTTCATCAGGTAATGCCACTTGTGGTTTGCCGTCACCGTGGGCGATGGTTTATCAAGCGAGCTGCCAATATTGTTGAAGTTGGTACTCATCAACCATTGAGGGGAAACAAGAATGTGTTTCGGGTTTGTGGTCACAGCTCCAGCGGGCGCATCCACCGACATAGGCGTGCCATTCCCGTACTGCATATCGAGGAATTGTGGGGTTATCATGGCAAAGCGGTCTTTGGTCGGAATGGTCGGGCACGGGTCATCGACTGAATGCTGGTTGCCGTTCCCGTAATACGAATCAATGAACTTGGCCGACACCAAGGCGTGATGGTCGATGGTGGTCAGGGTTCCCGCTGGTTTGTCAATCGAAATGTTCTTTCCGGCTGGAGCGCCGCCAAACTGCTTTGATAAGTACTGCACCTTAACCAAGCCGAGGCGGTTCTGCACGGCCACGGTGGGGCAGGGTTCATCAATCGAAGAGGCGTTGTGGTGGCCGTCCTTATTCACCGAGTTGTATTTCAAAATCCATGCGTCATATTGCTGTTTGCCACCTGCAACGAACTTCACCAACCCCGCGAAAATCCTCTCCAAGGTCTTTTCACAAAGGGGCTTTTCTCTGACGAAAATACTCACGCCTTCGTCCTGCAAGTCCAGCACCTCGCGCACGGGTTTCCATTTCTTGTATAATTGGAAAAGGCCACCGTCATTATTCCCGTTTTTCGAATAGGTCTGCATGGGGAAGGCAATGGGTAGCCCATCCTTGGCAAACTGACCGAAAAACCGCTTACGGCTCGTATATGCCCCGAAATCGGCGGCATTCAGGAGCCTGAAATCGTAGTGGTAGCCACGACTGATGACCTCGTTGCACCATTTCACGTAGCAACGGCCTTTGTCCTTACTTACGGGGTGGCCGTTTTCGTCAAGGTCGCCCCAGCTCATAAATTCCTCCACATTCTCAATCTGAATGTAAGAGGGCTTGATTGCATCTATGTACCTGAATAGATGCTCCGCGAGGGTGCGGCTGTCACCGTCACGGGGTTGGCCTCCCTTGGCCTTTGAAAAGTTGGTACACTCCAAACTCGCCCACAGCACGACCAAAGCGTCAGGGTACTTTTTGCGGCACCCGTCAAGATGGCTGATTAGCGGGTCGAGGTTCAGCGTCCTGATGTCCTCGGTGAAGTGCATCGTTTCAGGGTGGTTGGCGGCGTGGCTCGCTATGGCGTTGGGGTCGTGGTTCACACAGGCAATTACCTTTGCACACTTCTTGCCGTGGAGCCTTGCGCGTTCAACCCCTGTGGTTGTTCCTCCGGCACCACAGAATAGGTCGATATATAACAGTTCCTTGATTTTATTCATCGGTTTATTCATAGTTCATTTTGTTTCGGTATTTGGGTTAGTTATTTGTAAATAAATCTTTTCAATCTCGGTGCGTTCGGTTTCCGGTTTAGCCAAAATCTCGGCCAGCATCTCGTCCTTTTTTGCCTGCACTTTGTTTTTCGGCTGTTCCGGTTTTTCATACACGGGAAAGGTGTAGTGCTTTTGCTGAACGCCGTACTGCTGTTTGTCGCGCAGGACGTTTTGCTCGTAGGCGGTGTTTTGCAGTTCGTCGGCGTACTCGTCTATCCAGCGCAGCACCTTGGCGGCGGTCAGTTTTTCGTACAGTTCGCCGTATTTGCCCGTCATGGCGTTGCGACTTATTACGGCGATGTCGGCGAAGGTGAGCATACAGCCGTATTTGGCTTCGATTTCGTCCACGATTAGCTCTATCTCGCCCTCCGTCAGCTTCTCCTTGCATTTTATGTCGGCATCGAGTTTCAGCAGCGCAAGGCGTATAAATCCGTTGTAGCGTTTAGCGTCGGCGCGTTTCATGGCGTTGAGGCAAGGGCGTTCTTCCATCGGCAGTGCCAGCACGTCCTTTATGGTGCGGACAGGCGCGGAGAACTCGAAAGGGTTACTCTTGCATAGAATCGACAATGCGTTGCATGTAGTCTGTTTTGTCGGTAGTGTTTCCATTGTTTTTTTTGTTGATTATCCGTATGTAGAGTTGATTAAATTCCTTGTTGAGCAAGTGCAGGCCCCATTTGTTTTTAAGAAAATCGTCGGCGGCGTTGTACATGGCATCGAGCAGTCGTTCCGTGAAAGCGCGAAAATTACCGGGGGTGGGAGTGATATTGTTCTGCGGCTCTCGCATTTTCGCCAAAATAAAATCCCTCACAGCCATGCTGTCCTCGGTTTGCGTGGCCCACTGTGGCATATATTCCGTTCCCATTTTTTTAAAAAAATTTTCTTTGAAAGTCTCTAAGAGAATAACCCTTAGATTTTCTTTTGAATTTTCGTTTTCTTTTTCAGGGGCGGCGGCTTCCTCGTGCGTGCGCGCACGCGTTATATTGTTCCCGTTGTTATTATTGTTTATATTGTTATTATTGTTATAATTGTTGTTATGTTTGTTATCCGTTTGTTGCTCGTTTGTTATTTGTTTGTTATCCGTTTGTTGCTCGTTTGTTATTTGTTTGTTATCCGTTTGTTGTTCGTTTGTTATTTGTTTGTTACCCGTTTGTTGCTCGTTGTCTTTTTTGTCTTGATAAAAAGCGTAGTTACAAATAGTTATATGTGTATTTTGGTTTGTTGTTTTTATGTTAATTTCGCCAGTCTCTTGGAGTTTGGCAAGCGATGTGCGTACCTGTTGGAGTGAGAGTTTGGTTTGTTGTTTGATATTTGCAAGGGTGGTTATGAAGCTGCCGCGCTCGATAACTTTGCCCTGCCATTTCCTATCTTCGTGGTTGGCCATGAGCAGGCAATAAATAAACAAGCGAAATGTGTTCTGGTCGCTCCACCATTCCCAGTTAAGAATACTGCGGTGCAGGCAAATCCATCCTTTGTTGTTGCTTTCCATATTATTTTCTTCTAAAAGTTGAGCATTCACGTTCTTTGTCGGCAAATTGTTTCACGGGGCTGTCGGGGTGCTGTCCCTGACTGCATACGCCCAAAAAATAAACACCCGTGGCGATGTTTTGGTTTATACCCTCGGTGTCGCGGTGGAAGTACCGGCAGTCGGCACAGCGCACTTTTGGCTGTTGTTGTGGCTTGGCTTGTTTTGCTTTCATTGGTCGAATAGTTTTAGTTGGTTGGGATCGTCGGCCACTGGTGCGTCCTCGGTCTTGGAGAGGTTGTAGAAGTTGCGCAGGTGCGCCAACGCCCAGCCCATTTCTTTGAGTGCAAGACGCATTTCCTCCGCCTGTGCAGGTGTAAGTTCCACTTTCTCGTTCATTGCCTTGCCCTCCAGTCTTTGTCGGGGTCGGGAATATCTATACCAAGGTACTCGTCGGCGTAGGCCCTAAGCATCTCGCAATACTCACTAAATTCGAGCGTTGTCATTGCGGCTGTGCTTTCGCCTATTTCCACCACCTCGCCGGTGTGTTTGTTTATGCACTGGCGTTTTGCGAAAAGTTCCTTGAAGAAATCATGCACCTCGTCGGTGGTTACGAACTCCCAGCCCTCGTTCTGCAAGCCTTGCAGCAGCAGGGGGTATATGCAGCCCCACAGCCATGCGTTCTGGTCGAGTGTGCGGCCGTCGCGCACCTTATGAACCTCTATGCGGTAGGTGCCGTCAGGGGCGTTGTCGAAAAAGCCTTGCAGGGCTTCGAGGCTGTAACTGCCCTTTTCCTTCGTTATTATTGTGGTATTCATATTGTTTTATTTCGTGTAATGAGTTTCTTAATCGTTTTTATTCGGCGAGAGGGGCGGATTCGAACCGCCTAACGGGGGTTTATCGACCTTTTTTGCGCATATCCCTTTTCGCGCCTATCCTCTCGCGCCGCTTCGTGCTTATTAGCCTTGGTCGGCTATGGTACACCAGATTTTATCCTTTTCCAGTCGGATTGTAGTTTGGTTTGGCGAGCCTCCTGTCGCAGGGGGGAGAGTTGAACTCCCTAATGGCCAAATTTTCGGAATGCTCCACCGTGTCCTAAGCTTTTTAATTCCTTAACGGTGTGGATGAACTATCTTCTTGCGGCCTATCCGATTAACCGCCTATCCCTGCGATATGGGGTGCGGGTAAAGTGTCGCAATATTTGAAAAACGATATGTAGAAAAAAAGTGGATAAAACCCGCACCCAGCTACTGAATGGAAGAACTCAACCCTTTGCATCCGTGGGGTTTGACACGGGGTCTTGTCTTATTTCAAAAGAAACGTCCTGCTACCTGCCGAAACCTTGCTGCAATTGGCATATATTTCGGGATATTCGGCTTTCAGTTTTTTGCTGTCCACGCTGGTACGTCCGGCTGTGGTCTTGAAGGTGGCAAGCACTTTGCCGTCCGGGGACACCATCGCTTCTTCGTCGGTAAACTGGCTTTTGATTTTGTCCGAAAGTTGTTCGATTTCTTCTTCCAGCTCTTTTTTGGTCTGCTTGATTTCCTTGAGCTGTTCCAAGTCCTTAATAGTTTCCGCATTGGCAGTGATAGTCTTGCCTTGTATGCTGTTGGGGTAGAGAGCCACAACGTCGGAGGCGTTCACCGGAGCGGGATTGTTGCCGTCCAATATGCAGTTCTGCCAAAACTCGCGGCACACCTCGACGGCTGCGTTAAAGATTTCTTCGTTAAATTCAAACCTGCGGTAGCCGAAGCCGTCGGCGGACGTTAGCACGTCCCAAGCGATGTAACCCTCTTTGAAACCGCTAATTCCTAATTGCACCTGCAACTGGAAAATCCACGACACGGGCAGGTCCTCGGGGTCTATGGGGCGGCGTGTGGTCTTGCATTCGAGAATACCCTTGTTGGCCTCGGCGTTCTTGCCGTGCTTCATGCCGTTTTCATCAATCCAATAAGTGCGGTCGGGCGAAGCATGCATAAATGGAATATCCTCGCGGCGCAGCAGGTATTCGGCACTGCTGGACTTTATTATCTGTTTGCCGGTCTGCCATGCAAAGAGGTCGGCAACACCCTGCTCATACGCATGGCCGCGCATCATAGCCAAACTTTGGCTGAAATCAAACTCGCCGTTTCTCTCTGCTCTAATACGTTGTGCCAGTTCATAGGGAGTTGTAAAGTGGTTTTCGCCTATCAGAATACCCACGGCACTTGCGCCTATGGAGTTTGCGCGTTCCTTGCGCCACTCCTCGTTGGTTTTGAAGGTGAGTTTTACGGTTTTCATTGTTCACCTCCTTCTTCTTCGTTCACTTCCACATTGTTCATCATTTCGTCAAGCTGTTCGTCGCTCATCTTGGAAATGTCTATCTGCTGGGGTTGTTCCGTTTGCTGTGGTTGTTCGTGTTCCACGGGGTTGGTCTGCTGTACCTCGGGGGCTTGTTCCTGCACCATGCCTTTGCGTTTGTTAAGGATAGCCTTTGCGCGTTCGGCGGCGGTGGTGGGCTGTGCCTCGGGCTTTTCGGTCTTAACCACCTGCGGAAACTCGTCCTGCACGTTGATAGCACCGTCTTTGAGGGCATTGCCTATACCCACAAGGCTGACAAGCATGTCCGATGTGATTTCGCCCACATTGCTAATCTTCATTTTTTCGCAAATCATTTCGGCTGTTACACCGTATTTGGCGAAAGCCTTTACCACTTTCTGCACACGGTCGCGCAGGTCGTTCTTGGCGGCGCCCTTCACATATTCCTTGCACATTTCGACGAGCTTGTTGATGTATGCTTTCGGCACGACGTTGTATATGGCGTTGCGACGTGCCACCGACGAGGCGGCGTTGATAGTCATTACCTGCATGTCGGGCGAATAAGTCTTGCCGTATTTGGTTACTATGCTACGCACCTGCTGCTGGCAGCTGGCCACGTTGCTTTCGAGGTCGTGGGCCACTGCCTCTACTGTTACCATACGTCCGTCGTTAGCCACAACACGGGTTGCGAAACGCAGGTTGCCCCAACAGGTGGCGGCTATCTCCGCAAGGCGTATGCTCGGCCCCTCAATTATTGTGCCTTGGCGTTCGAGGTGGTAGAAGCAATCGGCGGCTGTTTCTTCGTCCATAAGGGCAAGGACTTTCATGTTTTCAAGACTTTGTTTTACGTTGCGCGGAAACTTGTGCGCTGTGGCAATTTGCTGGTCTATTTCGGCGGCTGTTACCGCTTGCAGGCTCTCGGCACTGCTAATAATTGAAATTTGGTTGGTGTTTTGTTCTTCCATTTTTTTGTTGTTTAAAAGGGTTATTGTTCTGTTACTACATCTTCCAACAGTATGTTGATACCGTTTTCTTTGAGGTGGTTTACCAGACCGCTGACGGTCTCGAAACTCTGTTTTTCTCCGGTGGCTTGCACCAGTACGGCTGTGCCGTTTTTCTTAAAAATTACTTTTGCCATAGTCTTAATGTTTTATTGATTGTTAACTCCATGATTTGTGTTGTGTTTTTTATGAGATTTGTTTTTTTAATTCTTTGATTGTGTCGGCTCCGTAGCTGGTCTCTGTTAATGCGACGAATTCGGCAATTGTGAAGCTGTCATTTTCAATGTCGATGTTGTGTTGCTGCACGAATTGGTCGCGTCCGAAGCGGCAGCTGCCTGTGAGGATGCCGTGCCATTGATACAAGTCTTTGGCTGGTATTTTCTCACCTTGTTTGAATTTTTTGAGAAATTCTGCGATACGCTCTGCCGTGGGCTTACTTTCGAAGGCCTTGGCCATTGCATCCTGCATCGCTTCGTGTGCGGTCTCGCCGTGGGCAAAAAAACCATCGAATTTGGCGACATAGCACGGTACCAAGATGCTGTTATCTTTGATGGTGGAGGCTTTTGCGATGTTGCCCTTGATGGCGTGTATCACCGTGGGGGTGTCATCAATTTCCCACACCTTTTCTCCGTTGATTTCTTTTATGCCGTCACCGTAACCGGAACCGTAACCGGAACCGTCACCGTAACCGTAACCGGAACCGTAACCGGAACCGTCACCGTAACCGGAACCGGAACCGTCACCGGAACCGTCACCGGAACCGGAACCGGAACCGGAACCGTAACCGTCACCGTCACCGTCACCGTTGCTCAGCCACTTTTCGATTTCTATCTCTATCGTGTCCATGTCGGCTGGCTGTTTAAGTTCTCGATGGCTTTTACTGTGAGTGGCATAATCTGGCAGACATCTGTAAGTATAAGGCTGTCAATCGTGCGGCTGATTTTGTCGCCTGTCACCCCGTGGTCTGCAATGTCTGCGAGGCAGTTGGCTCCCGTCCAATGCCAGATGTTTCGGGCGTTGGCGAGTTTCACCTCACTGCCCTCTTTTCCTTCTAATGTGCCAAAATAGACACCGGCGGCGTAGCTTCTCACTATCACCATTTTTCCTTTTAATTCTTCTGTTAATTTATCCATTGTTTTTTTGTTTGTTGGTTTTTATTAAATGTATTTCTATTGCAGTAGTGATTTGCGTACAAAGAGCAACTGTCCCTGCTTGTTGTCGCCTTTTTTGATATGCGGGTAGCGGTCGGCAACCTTCCGCATACGGTCAGCGGATATGCCGAGTATCTTGGCCGCCTCTGCCGTGGTTACCATTTCGGGGAGCTGCTGTTGTTCCGAAAACTCTTTCATGTCTCTGCGAAGCAGTATGTGCAGTTTATGCACAATTTCGTCCACTTGTCTTTGGGGTAGTGTTATTTCCATCATTCGGCGTTTTCGGAGGTTACTTCTGCCGATTTGGCAGACTGGTATATTTTTTGAACCGTAGGGTAGGACAGCGAAAACTTTTCCACTGCCTTCCAGTAGGCGTTAGTCAGTCCCAGTTTTTGACGTTGCTTATCAATATAGGCAACCATTTTTTTGTCTCTGGCTTGACGCCATTTTGTATTTTCCATTTTTTTTAATATATTTGTTGTTGGTTTTGCAATTAATTTCTTTGCAAAGTTAGATAAAAATATCTAAACCACCAAATAAATTTTGATATTTTTATCAAAATAATTTGCAAAACGTTGTTAGTTAAATATTTATGAATAAAAAAAATATTGGTATAAATAGCAAATCAGGGGGTGAAAATGACGAAATTAGTATAAGAATTAGTCAAATTCGCCAATATTTTTGCGAAAATATAAATCGTTTATTTTCGACAAAAACGGGTATTGATGAAGCCACAAGTGCAAAAATTTGCAGCGGAACTCGTGGAGTAGGTGCTAATATTTTAGAAAAAATTGTCAAAGCCTTTCCAAGTGTTGATGCCCGGTGGCTGATTACCGGCGAGGGTGAAATGTTGTATCAAACGACAAACCAAGTAAAAGATACTGCTATTGTTGATTATCTTGACAAAAAATTGCAGGAAAAAACAGAGGAGTGTGTACGTCTGAAATTGGAACTTGAAGCGATAAAAGAATATGCGGCCAAATATGCCGAAAAAGGGGAGGCGTATTCTGGTACTACTACCCTTATGGAAAAATAAATATATTGTTGTGAAAAATGGAGACAATTAAATATTTTCTATTTATATTAGGAGTTTGTTTAATAATTTGGCTAATCCCAAACTTACTCAACAACAAGGTTGGCGATGATGAAATTTGGTGGGAATTTCATGAACTTTCAGACGGTTCAGAGATAAGAATAATACACTCACCGAAATGTGATGCTAAAAAGCCCTTTATAGCGTGGAATGTGCAATGCGATATTCTTGATTATGAAAAACTAAAATATGATGTATATGATTTTTGCATACTCGAAGAAGACGCTGATATGCTTAATGCTATCAGTTATAGAAACATCAAATATGTAATGGAAAGACAATGGATTTTTGCGGAAGATGAAACTGATTACGAGTTATGCAAACTACACGAAAAAATGTGGGACACGACTTTTAGGAAATACGAGGTGTCTTTTTCGCTGAAAGAAGGTGGACTTGTACCACAAGATGATAATGGAATAATTATCTGTGGATATGATTATGATAAACGTATAGGTAAAAACAACTAACAATATGAAAAAAGCAATCTTTTTAATCACGTGTTTGTTGTTGGGGCAGGCGTTCGTGGCCCAGCCTGCGGGAACAACGTCAAACGATGAAACGCAGGTGTATATATGCACCGGCCCCAGTTCAAAGAGATACCACCGCACAAGCACCTGCAAGGGCCTTGTAAAATGCAGCAAGGAAGAGAAAAAAGTCACCAAGTCCTACGCCGAAAGCAAAGGCAAGACACCCTGCAAGATGTGTTATAAGCGAAAATAAATTTACGAAAACGAAAATATATTTATGAAGGGGTTTTATTCGGTTATTTAGGGCAAGGTATGAATTTGGCATTTATGTTGTGCAGTTCAAAAAAGTCCTGCGGCTGTCCGTCGTATTCAGACCATTGTTTCTCAAACTCTTCGGGTGTCATCCCCGTGGCCTTTAATTCATTTACATCTATTAAAACAACTCCTTTTGGTTTCATAACAGATTATTTTAGAACTGCAAAAGTATAAATAAATTTTCAATTATGCAAATATATTTACGATATGAGTACAATTAAGGATAGAATAATGCAGGTGGTGTTGTACCACAACAAGCCAGTGGAGCGCACTTTCAAGGAGCTTGGCGTTACGTCGGCCAACTTCCGCGGCCGTGCAAAGACAACGCCCGTGAACTCGGATGTTATTGCCAACCTCTACGCCATGTTCCCGGACATAAACCTCGAATGGCTTTTCACCGGCGAGGGACAGATGCTGAAAACCGACACGGAACAGAACACCCTGCTCCTCGACCGCTACACCGAACTTGTGCGCGAGAACGAGCGTCTGCGTATGCAGTTAAGTAATACCAATGTAATACCAAACGGCCAATAACAAAGTGCAAAATGTTGAGACACAACCGTATAAATAGCGTTCAATATCCCTCTCTTTCCGCCAATCATTAAGGCAGTCCGGTTTTCAAAACGAAAATCGGATTTTTTTTACGCATAACTATCTGGCATTCAAATATATTGTAAGTATTTTTTCAAAAATATTTGTTTTTTTTTAAATAATTTCCTAACTTTGCAGTGTGTTTTGTGGAAGGCGAGTGCTGTTTTTTGTTCGACCTTTCCACGGCACAAGGTAGAAATAGCAAACATCTGATTTAAAAACTTTTGGCTTGTGAAAAAAACAATTATCCTTTTCTTTGCATTGGCAATGGGTTTGCAGTTTGCGGCCGCACAAACAACGTTCAACATCACTTGGAGAGTTTCACCAAATAGATGTGGTCGTATCACAGATATGAGTGATTATGCCGATGTTACGGGGCTAACAGTGTCGAAACCACAAGGCTCAACATCGACATTTGCTATTGAAGAACTTGGAATGAATGGAATTTATCAACTAACCGTGGATGGAGTTGATGTTGATTTTTATAATGATACGAATTTTGCAATCGCCCAAGGTTACTACACGTATACTGTTGCCAATCTCCAACATGACGTTGTTTGCGTTGCGCATTTCTGGCCTGGAGAACCGCCAGACGAGGCTGTTAACGATGTTAGCGCGTCTAAAATAACCATTTACCCCAACCCCGCAGCCTCTTTCGCCACCCTCACTATAGAAGGTGCCAACGGCGAAGTGGATTACTCCCTTATCGACCTCAGCGGTCGCATTATACGTCACAAGACTGTCAACGCCGAATCCGCCGAGCGCATCGACCTCCACGGCCTTGCCAGCGGCACATATTTCGTACGCGTGACCAACGAAAATTTCTCGAAAGTGGAGAAACTGGTAATTAGTAGTTAGTAATTAGTAATTGATAATTAGTTGCGGCTGATAATCAATAGATTATCAGCCGCAAACTTTTAATTATATACTATAAACTGTAAACTATAAACTAATTTTCAGTGGCTTTTTTCTGATTTGTTGAAAACTTGGTGAGGTTAACAATATATTTTTCAAAAAAAAACTGTATTTTTGCAAAATACCTATTTGTGTAAAAATGTAATGCAGATAGAAAAATAGTTAGTAGAGTAGATTGTTACAATGTTGATATAAAGATAATTAGCGCACATGGCTAAAAAGACCAAAATATCCCTTTCGCGCCTTGAGTCGTTTCTCAAGGCACAATGCGACCGTCTGCGTACCAGCATGGATGCGGCGGAATACAAGAACTATATCATTGCGTTGCTTTTCCTGAAACGAATCAACGACCAGTTTGAAATTGACCGTATTGCGTTGAAAGATGAGCTGAAAAAGCAATATCCCAATGCCGCTGAAGCCGACATCGAAGCGGAATTGGACATTCCCGAAAAATATATCTGCTACGTGCCCGACAAGGCACGTTGGAAGTTCGTGCTCAACCTTGTGGATGACGAAGGTGAAAACATAAGTTACGCCGATGCCATTACCACGGCATTGGCCGAGGTGGAGAAATCCAACTCGGCACTGCTGTCGGGTGTGCTGAGCAAGACCAAGTTTAACGAACTGAACACCAAAGGTGAGCGTGTGCTGGACGAGGAGACGCTCAGCGCTTTGCTCAAGGATTTCAACGACTTCCCGAAACTGCAGGACGAGAATTTTGAATTTCCCGACCTGCTTGGCGCGGCATACGAGTATCTGATAAAGTTCTTTGCTGAAAGCGCAGGTAAAAAGGCTGGCGAGTTCTATACGCCGTCCGAAGTAGTCTATCTGATGGGGCAGATTTTGCAACCAAAGGAGACCGACGAGATTTGTGACCCTACCGTGGGCTCGGGTGGTTTGCTGATTACGATGCATAACTACGTGGAAAACCGCTACGGAAGCGCCGAACGGCTTACCTTGCACGGACAGGAGAAGTTCGACAGTCCTTATCAGATGTGCAAGATGAATATGATTTTCCACAATATACGTAATGCGCGCATCGAACAGGGTGACACGTTGCTGAATCCGAAACTGGTGACGGGCGGCACGCTCAACCAATACGACATTGTGGTGGCCAATCCGCCATTCTCGCAGAACTACACCACCGCCAATATGCAGTTCAAGGAGCGTTTCCAAAACTGGATGAGCAAGAAGAAACAAGCCGACTTTATGTTTGTGCAGCACATGATTTCTGTGCTGAAAAACAACGGTCGTATGGCTGTGGTGATGCCGCACGGCGTGCTTTTCCGTGGCGGCGAGGAGCAGAAAATGCGCCAACGCCTGATTACGGGCAGCGAAGGCCACCCATCTTGCATACTGGAATGTGTCATTGGGCTACCGCAAGGGCTGTTCTACGGAACGGGCATCCCGGCTTCGCTGCTGATTATCAACAAGGCAGGAGCCGCCGACCGACAAGGCGTCTTCTTCATCAATGCCGACCGAGAGTATAAGGAAGGCAAGAACCAGAACTCGCTGCGTCCCGAGGACATTGAGAAAATCAGCTACGTCTATCACAACAAGATTGAGATTGAAGGTTATAGCCGTATGGTGAGCCGCGAGATGCTGGAAGCCGAAGACTACAACTGCAATATCCGCCGCTATGTGGACAATTCGGAGCCGCCCACGCCGCAGGACGTAAAGGCGCACCTGCAAGGCGGAATTCCCGAAGCGGAAATATTGGCACTGAAAACAGAATTCGACTGCTATAAGGGTTTGCAGAACAAACTATTTACTGCGGCAACCGATGGTTACGCCCATTTTGCGGATGCTGTAATGGAGAAAGCCGACATAAAAACCATTATCAGCGAAAGCAAAGGCAAACAGCAGGTTGCCGACGACTACCGCAAGGCGATAGAAACCTTCTGGAAAGCCTCGGATGCCGATTTGAACAACCTGCACGGCGGCAGTCTGTTCGATTTCAACAAGAACCTCACCGACAGCTTTGTGTCGGCGTTGTCGAAATTGAAGGTCTTGGACCAGTATCAGGTGCGCGGCTCGTTCGCCCATTTCTCGGATATGCTGAAAAGCGACTTCCGCAGCGTGCAGTCGAGCGGATGGACGGCGGAGCTGATTCCCGATGATGAGCTCATTGCCAACGAGTTCCCCGAAGTTTTGGCCGACCTGAAACGGCTCGAAAACCGCCGCGACGAACTCGATGCCAAGTTTGCCGAGATTGCCGAAATAGACCCTGAAGAGTGGGACGCTGAGCAATATGAAGTGATGCCCAAAAGTGTGATTTCGGACATTAAAGCAGAAATCAAAGAGTTGAAAGCCCAGAAACGAGAGTTGGCCAAACAGCAGAAAGCTTTGGAGAAACGTCGCAAGGCAGGTGCGGATGTGGCTAAAGAAATGGCACAATGCACTGCCGACATTGCCGGACTCGACAGCCAGATTGCCGAAAAGGAAAACGGCATCGCCCACCATGTGGAACTCGAAAACGAGCTGAAGGAGAGCCGCCGACAGATACGCGAGATAGAGCGTAGCAAAGAGGCACTGGCCGACAAAGCCCGCGAGCAGATTTCGGACGACGATGCCCGCCGACTGATTACGCAGCGCTGGCTCGCCACCCTGCACGACAACATTGCCGTCTATCTCGAAGCTCACGCCCGACACTTGCAGCAAAACGTTGAACTGCTTCACGATAAGTATTCCGTGACGCTACGGAATCTGATTGAGGAGCGTGACGAGGCTACGAAAGAGTTAGACGGGTATTTGAAAGAATTGGGGTATATTTAATGGACAATTGCAGTTATGGATATAAACTATAAAAATTGGATAACAAGCATTGCCGCCAGATTCAAACAAGCGCAGATTAAGGCTGCTACGCAGGTGAATGCCGAAATGCTTCGGTTTTATTGGGAACTGGGGAAGGATGTTCTGCAGCTGTCGGAGACTTCGGCCTATGGTGACAAGGTTTTGCAGAAAATCAGCAAGGATTTGCAGTCTGAACTGCCAGATGTAAAATCTTTTTCACCGACCAATCTGCTCTATATGAAGAATTTTTATGCTCTTTATTATCAATACATTACAAACGCTCCACAACTTGTGGAGCAATCAGAAAACGAGTCGGCGCAAATCACTCCACAAGTTGTGGAGCAATCTCAAAAAATACAACTTGAAAAATTATTCAGAATACCGTGGGGACATCAACGATATATAATCGACAAGTGCAAAGGTAACCCACGGAAAGCGATTTTCTATGCAAGCAAGACATTGGAAAACAACTGGTCGAGAGCTGTTTTGCTCAATTTTATGGATACCGACTTGTTTGAACGGCAAGGGAGGGCTATATCGAACTTTAAGAATCAGTTGCCCGCGCCTGACAGCGACTTGGCTCAAGAGATAACCAAAGACCCGTATAATTTTGATTTTCTTACCATACACGAGCGTTACAACGAAAAAGAACTAAAGGACGCGCTTATGGACAACATCACAAAATTTCTGCTCGAACTGGGCAACGGCTTTGCCTTTGTGGGGCGTGAAGTGCGGATTATGGTCGGCAACAAGGAGAAGTTTATTGATATGCTCTTTTATAACATCAAGCTGCATTGCTATGTGGTGCTCGAAGTTAAGGTGACACCGTTTGAATCGGAGTATGCGGGACAGCTCGGCACCTATGTGGTGGCGGTGAATCATCAGCTCAAAGGCGAAAAAGATGCCGCCACCATTGGCATTTTGGTGTGCAAAGGCTTGGACAAGGTTGAAGCACAATATGCGTTGGAGTCGTCGAGCCAGCCCATAGGCATATCCGGCTATACGCTGTCGAAACTCATCCCCGAAAAATTCAAATCTTCGCTGCCAAGTATTGAGGAAATCGAAGATTCAATAAACAATTGACAATGATGACCGAGCAAGAACATAATAATGTACAATGGAAGAAGGTTCGTTTTGGCGAGTTCTTTGATATGCTGCCGACAAACACATTGTCAAGGGATAAATTAAACAACCAACAAGGTGAATATCAGAATGTTCATTACGGCGATGTTTTGATAAAGTACCCATTTTGTCTTGACTGTAACAACGCTGAAATCCCTTACATAAACGACGGTGTTAAGTTTAATATGGCAGAAGTTCGTGATGGTGATGTGATTTTTGCTGATACGGCGGAAGATGATACTGTTGGAAAGTGTGTTGAAGTGTTGAATGTAGGTGACAGAAAAATTGTCTCAGGTTTACACACATATTTTTGCAGACCAAGACATAAAATGGCATTGGGTTATTTGGGCTATTATTTGAATAGCAATCATTTCCACAACCAATTGTTGCCTTATATAGCAGGTTCCAAGGTTTCGTCTGTAAACAGGACTTCCATTGCTCGCACTTTTATTTCCTATCCCGCCGACCTTTCCGCCCAGCGCCGCATAGCCGCCATACTCACTTCTGCCGACAAGGTGATAGCCGCCACGCAGAAAACCATAGCCAAATACAAGCAGATGAAGCAGGGAATGATGGAAGACCTTTTCAATGAACAATGTATAATGAACAATGTACAATGGAAGAAGGTGAGGTTGGGGGAATACATTGAATTGCAAGGAGGTTTTGCGTTTCAAAGTCGTGATTTTTCAGATTCAGGAGTTCCTTTAATACGAATAGGGGATATAACACCTAACGGACTAAATATTAGTAATTCTGCAAAACTGCCAATTGATTATTTGACTGAATATGAAAATTTTGTATTGAATATTAATGATACTGTTATTGCAATGTCAGGCGCAACGACGGGAAAATGCACATTAGTTACTCAAAAAGACATACCTGCATTATTAAATCAACGGGTTGGACGGTTTAGGATTAAAAACAACAGTATTGATAAATTGTTCTTATACTATATTGTAAGTAATAACGTGTATCAGCAGAAATTACTATTAGATGCCGTTGGTGGAGCACAACCTAATGTAAGTCCAAAACAAATAGAATCGGTGTTTTGCAATGTTCCAATTCTATCGGACGGAAGACCAAATCTTACCGAGCAGCGCCGCATCGCCGCCATACTTTCGGACATAGATGCAAAAATAGCGGCGGAGGAAAAGGTGCTGGAGAAATATGAGAAGGCGAAGAAGGGGTTGATGGAGAGATTGTTGAACGAGAAATGATAATTTATAATAAAACATAAAATAATTATTATATATGAATAAGAAGAAATTAGAAACGACAGAGAGCAAAAGAATAGATAAGATAGAGGGCTTAACTATAGACAAATTAAATAAAACAATAGTTCAGCTTTTAAAGATTACAAATTTTGAAAATATAGTTGAGAACGAAAACTATATTATAGCAACAGAGAAATCATATTTTTCGGAAATAAAGCACGTGTTTGTTATTCCAACAATAAGGATGAGTGGGAGTATTGATATCGATAGTGTAGTAAAATTAATTGAATCCATTCAGTCAAATGAATTGGCAAATGTCGTAACATTAGTATCGCAATTCCACATATCAAAGGGCTTTCGTGCGGCTTTTGAAGCGAAGTTGAACAATATTAAGTTTGATTATCTTGATAGAGATGTTTTGATTCAATATATCAATAAATATAATGATTCTTTTTGGAGACATGAAGATGTAGAGTTGCTTTCTTACGAAAAGTACTTCAAGGAACAATTAAATAACGAAAATCAACTTAAAAAGCTTCATCTGTCCAATGATAAATATCAAAAAATAATCAACTTATATATACAACCGACACTCTCAACAAATGAAGAAGAAGCCAAGACGCACACATACCATAGAAAAAGAGTTGATGTCGAAGGCGTGTTGAATGAGCCATCGTGCGTATTTCTAAGTGGAATTTCTGGCTCAGGGAAAACAACATTGTTAAAGAGGATTGGAGTAAAACTATTAGAGAATAATGATACTAAAGACGGTAAGTTGAATCTACCCATCTTTATCACATCTTCTGATTTACTAGAACACAATCGTAATATCAATGATGTAATTCTGTCAAAAACAAAAAACCATCTCCCCTATGATAAATTGCATGAATTATCAGATAAATACGATGTTAGTGTTCTTGTTGACAGTATAGACGAGTTTGAAGAAAAAGACAGAATGGAAATATTGCGCGTTCTATTAAACAACTATACTAATAAAGGTATGAAGTTTTACATCGGTTCTCGTGGGACATCTATTGAAGATGAAAGATTACCAATAAAAGGGAAAATTAGAGAATATTACATCAATAGCTTCAATCAAGAACAGATTAAAAGATATGTGCAAGCACTTTTGCCTAATGAAGATAAGGCCAACTCGTTAATGGATTCTTTACGAGAAAATAAAATTCTTGAGAAATTGCCAATTACACCTTTGACGCTTTCTCTCATAACTATTATATACGATGAGCAAGATTATGAAATCCCTGCAACTGTTACTGATATATACAAACAATTTAACAATATTATAAACGGTAGGAATATTGTTTCAACAAAATTTGAATTTGTTGATATTAGTTTTAGGGAAAGGGTTTTGTCAATCTACGGGTTATATCTTCTTGAACAACCAAATCATGAGCCCATGAAACGAAAAGAGTTTGTCTCGTTTTACAAAGAGTTCTTCAAAGGAAAATCTTTAACATTCGAATACGAACAAATTGACGATGTGTTGGAGTATATCCTTAATAACACTGGAATACTATACCTTAAAGAGGATAATACTGTGCGTTTTGCTCATGATTCATATATGGAGTTCTATGCAGCAGTTGAAATTTTTAATTATCATAGAGAGAAAGAAGATGATATTGTTTCAAACTTCTTTGATTTAATGTGGCAGAATGTTGCCATATTCTATGGTGGAATGACAAAAGATATGTGCCTTTTTGCAGAGAAGATAAACAATAAATTAAAAAGTGCCGCTAAATTTATTGAATACATATCTGGCATACAAGGTGCGGGTTATTTATTACAAGCACTTTATATGACTGACAATGAAAAAAGAAAGGATGTTATTCTAACTGCTCTTGATTTGGTTTTGGAAACAAATGAGTTTTTTAAAAAAATGACCACAATCAATGAGACAATGTTCCAAAACTACAGATTACCAATTGTCCAACTGCTAAATTTTCTCCATTTCTACGAGATGTTTAATTCATTAACTCTACGAGAACCGTTGACAATGACTTTTGAGCAATTGCGAACAGAATACGAATTTATGTTGGAGGATAAAAACAGTATTGACACAACCAAGCTTCCTGCTTTAGGATATAAACTTATAGAATTAGCATTTACTTTGGATTCCAAGCGATTAAATGATCAAAGAGCTTTAAATTATGTTGTTGAACAAAATGAGTTAATGCGAGATAGTAATCTATATTCATTGATGAATCTATGCCTAGATTTTTTAAATAAAACAAATTATAAAGAATTAAGGCAAAGTGTATCAAAGAGTGCTTCAAAAATACAACCTCTACTCAATGTGCTTTCCGATGATCCTACCGGAAAAATACGTTTCTCTCCAATGGATAGTGTTCATCCGAATCGTAAAGTAAAATTATTTGTTGAAGGGAAATCAGATGCCATAATACTCGAACATGCTTATATGACTCTTACAGGAGGGCAATCCCCATATTGGAACATAGCTATGGCTACAAGTAACGGAGAAACCGGTTCGTCTATAGAGGTTACTAAAGCCATTGAAACAGCTCTAAATTATAAAAACGAGTATGATTTCATTATTGGCTTATTCGATCATGATGCTGCTGGTTTGAAAGAGTTCTGTAGATTAAACAGTGATTCTTATGAACAGATAGAAAAACGGTGTATAAAACGAAGAAAAAATAGTAATATATTTGTAATGTGTCTGCCGATTCCAGCAGAAATGATTCAATATGAGCAAGAAAGACAGGAGTTCAATTTCTTTGAAATAGAGCATTACTTTGGGCATGATTATCTGAAACGAAACAATATGATAAAAGAGAAACAAACTTTAGATAATGTATATGAAATTAAAGATAAAAATAAAATACCATTTGCATATGATATTTGCAAGGAGGTGACCCCAGAAATATTTAAATTTTTTGTGGATTTATTTAAAAAAATAGATGAAATAACAGGAAGACAGATTGATTATTTGATTAATTAATAAATAGTATCTTAGCACAAACAACCCGCCAAGAAATTAATTGTAAATTGTTCATTGTAAATTGTTAATTGATTATGAGTGAATATACCAACGTTGAGCATCCTTTTCTCGAAAAGCTGCGCGAGATAGGCTGGCAAGTGATAGACAAAGGCAGCGGCGGCGGATATTTTTGAAACATTCAGTTGCAAGTTCTTCTGAAAAATCGTATTTTTGCATAATCGTAAAATAGAATTGAAATAAATAAAATATATTGATAATGAGCAGAATAAAGGTTAGGAACTTCGGGCCCATCCGCGAAGGGTTCATCGATAACGACGGATGGTTAGACATTGGAAAAGTCACCGTTTTCATCGGAGACCAAGCCTCCGGCAAAAGCACCGTGGAGAAATTGGTTTCGTTGTTCACATGGATAGAAAAAAGTATAGTTCGTAATTTGATTTCACCGGATCAATTAAATGTCGATATTTTTAAGAATTTATGTGCTCAGCAGGATATTATCGAATATTTTGCCAAAAACACATTTTTGTCCTTTAAGGGAGAGGCATACGACTTTGAATACGATGAGGTAAAAAAATCTTTTAAATCTAGAATCAACAATACGGGATACAAGAGCTATGTTTTGCCCAAAATTCAATATGTATCAGCGGCAAGGAATCTGCTTACAATTTTGTATAACATTTCATTACAGAATATTGTTGACAAAAATGGCAATGTTATAGATTTGTCTTCAAATATCCCGTTTATGGTCAGGGTTTTGAATATTGAATACTTGAAAGCGTTGGAAGAATATGCGAAAAATGGATTTGCTTTGCCAATAAACGACACAAGTGTGTACTATCAGAATCATAACACATATATTATGGCAAAAGGCAATCGGGTATCAATGGCAGCGGCTTCAAGTGGCATACAGTCTATAACGCCATTGCTGCTTGTCAGTCATTCTTTGTCGAATGAAGTAAGGAGAGACATATATGAGAAAGTACAAACGATAGATAATAATCTTAAAAACAGAATAGAGGCTGATTTTGCAAAAGAAAAATCGAGTTTGTACGATAAATTCAAACAGATTAGTTCTTTTGGAAGGGGAATTTTGACAGACAAAGAAGACGAAAAATTGTTGGATACGAAATTGAAAAAATACATTCCTTCATCTTTTATCAACATTGTTGAAGAACCAGAGCAGAACTTGTTTCCCAACTCTCAGCAAAAGGTAATAAATAGATTATTGGAGTACAACAATGCCGTAAAAGAAAATAAACTTATACTTTCCACTCATTCGCCCTATACTTTGACGGCACTTAACAATTCTATTTTAGCAGAAGAAGTGTTTGAAAAAACAGGAAAGTCAATTGATGCTTACAGCCCGGAAAAGATGGTCTCTTTTGCTGATGTTGCCGCCTACCAATTAGAGGATGGCAAAATAATCAGCATAAAAGATGAAGAAACCAGACTGATAAATGCAGATGCCATTGATGGTTGCTCTGCAAAAATAAATTCCGATTTTGATGACTTGTTAGATTTGTTGCCCGAAAACGATGAATAGCGATGAATGTTCAAAATAATGGTATAAAAATCACGGCTCCCTCATTTTCAACCGACGTTGAACTAAGCAATGACAAACGCCAGTCTTTTGTGTTGAAAGGCGAGCATAAACGGAAATGGACAGCGGAAAATCCAAATAAACATATTGGGGTTTGTTTGAAAATAGATGATGCATTGATAGCAACAGAGCAGCAGAATAAGTGCGACCGCGGGCTTTTGTTGGATGATAATCGTTTGTATTTGGTCGAACTCAAGGGCGATGATTATAAAACCGCAGTAATCCAACTGATTGAAACAAAGAAATACTTTTTGTCCAATTATTCAGATTATGATTTGGCCTTTCATGCAAGAATTGTAGGAAGGTCTTTCCCGAAAGCGACAACAGAACTTCAAAAGGCTAAGAAAGATTTAAAGAAGAACTTTGGCAATAATTTTGCACTATTTGAGAATAAAAGATCAGAGAAAATATGAGTGAATACGCGAACGTTTAGCATCCTATTTTTTTCTCAAATTCTTAATTCCATCGAAAGAGTTTGTTTTTTACACAAACAACCCGACAAGCAAAATAATTGTTAATTGTAAATTGTTAATTGATTATGAGTGAATATACAAATGTTGAGCATCCTTTTCTCGAAAAGCTGTGCGAGATAGGTTGGCAAGTGATAGACAAAGGCAGCGGCGGCATTCCGCAAGACCCCGCCGAGAGTATGCGCACGTCGTTCAGCGAAGTGGTGCTCAAAGATGAGTTCTTCAAGAAGTTGGGCGAACTCAACCCGTGGATAACCGCGGAGCAAAAGGAATACTGCTACCGCAAAATCACCGACATTGACAAGCCGCTAACCGATGCCAACCGCGAGATTCACAATATGCTGCTCGAAGGCATCCACCTGCGCACCAAAAACGAACAGACGGGCGAGGAAAACCCAACAGCCAAAGTCATCAACTTCGACAGATACGAGAAAAACTCTTTCATTGCCATCAACCAGTTCCGTGTAGATACCAACAACACCAAACCCTTCATCATCCCCGACATTGTCTGCTTTGTCAACGGTCTGCCGCTAGTGGTGATTGAGTGCAAAGACGAGAATGTCTCGGAGCCGATGAGCGAAGCCTTCGACCAGATAAAACGCTACGCCAACCAGCGTGTCATCGACGACCCTTTTGCCGACGGCATATCGGAGGGCTGCGAGCGGCTGTTCCATACCAACCTGTTCAGCGTCATCACCCGTGGCGTTGAGGCGCGATGCGGCACCATCTCGGCCGATTTCGATTTTTATCTCAATTGGAAAGACATATTTCCCGAAGAGTACGCCGAAGGCACCAACATCAACCCCGCCGAACGACAGGAAATCCTTATCAAAGGAATGTTCAACCACGAGATTCTGATTGACATCTACCGCAACTTCACGCTCTATATGCAGAAAGGCGACAACACGGTGAAAATCATCTGCCGCTATCAGCAATATCGCGCCGTGGGCAAAATGATTCGCCGCTTACAGAGCGGCACCGACTGGCGTAGCCGAAGCGGCGTCATCTGGCACACGCAGGGCAGCGGCAAGTCGCTCACAATGGTGTTTCTGGTCAAGAAGATGCGCCGCATTGCTGACCTTCGCGACTACCGCATACTGATGGTGGTTGACCGCCACGACTTGGAAGACCAGTTGGCCGAAACCGCCGAATACACAGGCGAACTGCGCCACGACCCGACGACCAAGAAGGTTCAGAACATTGTGGAGAACCGTCAGGCGCTGGTGAAACTCGAAGGCGACACCGCCGACCTTAACTTGGTGATGATTCACAAGTTCGGCGAAAACAAGGAGTACTCGCTCGAATCGCTGATAAATGCAGGCATTGTGCCGCAATACGAGTCGTTCCCCGTCATCAACGAGAGCCCGAAGATTCTGGTGCTGATAGACGAGGCGCACCGCAGCCAGGGCGGCGAGATGGGCGACAACCTGTTCCAGGCTTTCCCCAATGCGGCACGCATCGGTTTCACTGGCACACCGCTCATTACGCCGCGCCATAAGGCAACCACCTGCGAGCGTTTCGGTCAGCAGGCGGGAGTTTTCATCGATACATACAAGATGAACGATTCGGTGCGCGACAACGCCACCGTTGATATAAAATACATCGGTCGCAAAAGCGACGACAGCATACCGTTCAAAGACGAGTTCGATGCTGAATTTGAACGCACATTCGCCAACCGCTCGCAAGAGGAGCGAATTGAGATTCAGAAACGTTACGGCACAATGATTGCCTACCTTGAAAGTGCCGACCGAGTGATGAAAAACGCCCGCGATATGCTTGCGCATTACGTTTCGGAAATCCTTCCAAACGGATTCAAAGCGCAGGTTGTGGCATCGTCAATTATGGCGGCAGTGCGTTACAAAATCGCTCTCGAAAAGTTGATTCCTGAATTTATTGCGGCAGAAGAACAAAAGTCGGACGACGAGCGCGACAATGTGATGTTGCAACGCCTGCGCATGTTGAAGGTTCGGGCTGTGGTGTCGAGTGCGGGCAACAACGAGGCCGCAATTATTCGCACTGCCCGAATAGAAGCCGACACCGACGATGCCATCACCAACTTCAAAAAGGATTTCGATGCAGAGAATCCGCTTTCGGGCATTGGCATCCTTTGTGTCTGCGACCGCCTTCTGACGGGTTTCGATGCGCCAGTTGAGCAGGTGATGTATCTCGACAAAAACCTGTCGGAGCACAACCTGATGCAGGCCATCACCCGTGTGAACCGCACCAAGAAGAACAAAAAGCACGGCATTGTGGTCGATTACTTCGGCGTCACCAAAAACCTGCACAAGGCTCTGGGCATCTACAATGCCGACGATGAGAAAGCGGCAAAAGAGGATTTGGCAGAGTTCGAAACCTATTTTTCCGCCATCGAAAAAGAGATCCCCGAGTTGGAGATGCGTTACAACAAAATTGTTCAGCGATTCGAGAACGAGGGCATTGCCGACATCAACGATTTTCTTGAGCAACGCACAAGCAGGGAGCGCGAAAAGGAACTTTGTGAAAAGATTGTGGAAGTGGCCGAAAGCATCAAATTCCGTTCGGAGTTGGATGCCTTGTTCCGCCTGTTCTTCGACATCTTCGACCTGCTTTTCAACGAGCCTGAAACACGCAGCCGCTATTATGTCCCCGCCAAACGAATGGCCTACATTGTGGCACTCATACGTTGGCACTATAAAGATGAGACGCTCGATTTGAAATGGGCGAGCGAGAAAGTGCGCCGCCTGCTCGACAAATACCTGAAATCAGATGGTGTTCGCGAGACAGTTCCCGAAGTGGATATCTTGTCGGATGATTTCCCAAAGATTGTTAGCAATATGTACGGCAATCCGCAGACTGTGGCTTCGGCTATGGAGCACCAAATCCGCGACCGTATCATTATCAAATTGGGTGAAGGACGGAACACCGCACTTTATCAGAAGTTCAAAGACCGAATGGAAAACATTCTCACCACATACGCTGGCAACTGGTCGGAGATGATAAGCGAATTGGAGCGTCTGCGTCAGGAATTGGCAAATCCGAAACCCGCTGTGGTGTCGGAGGAAAAAGAGCCCTTCTACGACAAACTCTGCCAATGCGCAGGCGTGGATTTTGAGGATCGCCACGACAATATCATCGCTGTCACTGATCAGGTGATGACGCTGATATATGCTGCTATGTCCATTCCGAACATCTGGACAAAACCAACCAACGTGAACGATTTGCGAGGAAAGATTGGCACAACATTGCGATTCTCGGGCATTCAGCAACTGAAAGAGAACAGCGAATCCATTGTTACAGAATTGATTAAGTTGGCAAAAAGTAATGAGAGCGTTTTGAGGCAATTCGTATGAAAATAGGCGATTTGGAAATAGAAATAAAACGCTCAAAGCGGCGAAAAACCATCACCGTTAATATCGAACGTGACGGCAGCGTGAACGCCGTAGCTCCTTTCGATTGCGACGATGAGACCATCCGCAAAGAGCTTGAGGCAAGGGAGTATCTGATTTGCAAGCATGTGGCTAACAGAATAGCTGTGAACAAGGCGTATGTAAACCGCACTTTTGTCAACGGTCAGGCTTTCCTTTTTATGGGAGAATCATACAATTTGCATATTTCCGAAACGGCTAGGAAATCTCTGGAAATTGTTGACGACAAATTTGTTTTAAGTGAGAAGTGTTTGCCTAAGGCCAAAGAAACCTTCATCAATTTTTACAAAAAACAGGGATTACCTTATTTACGAGAGCGGGTTGCCTATTTTTCCAAATTGGTAGGTCGCGAACCCGTTTCCATCCGAATTATAGAATTAGGCTCGCATTGGGCCTCCTGTACCCCTCGACAAACTATTAATTTCCATTGGAAGTGTATCATGGCCAAGCCGATGATTATCGATTATCTGATAGTTCACGAACTGACGCACCTCAAATATCCCCAGCATACCCGACAGTTTTGGGATGCGGTTTTTTCGGTGATGCCTAATTATAAAGAGTGCGAGGATTGGCTGCACAATTATGGAGTGACGCTGGAGCTTATTTGATTCTGTGCTTGCCAACGCATTCCGAGCCAATTTTCAACTATCAACTTTCAATTTTCAACTTTAAATTTTGTAACCAGCATTTTAATAAAGTCCTCGCGCCATTTGGCACGGTCGTGGCCGCCGTTGAAGGTCCATTCGGTGACTTCGCCGCCGCTACGACGCAGGAAATCGATAAGATTGGCGAAATAAATCATCATGTCGCCTTCCTCCTCCTTGCTGCCACGGTCGATGTAGTAGTGTGTGGGCATGGCAAGGGGCTTGTAGTCCCACAGCTGGCTGTAAACGGGCGAGAAACACCAGTATTCGGCAAAGAGGTTTGGCATGCGGAAACTCAGCGTAAGACCGAAATCCGCGCTGTTGGAAGTGCCGTAGTAGATGCGTCCCTCGCGCGTGTTGGCCACGGAGTAGTTGTTTTCGATGTAGGGGATGAACTCCTGCACGAAATAGTTGAGGTGGTCGTTGTAAATCTGCGTCAGCTGGGGGTCCTGACCGGCGATGGCCTCCACATATTCGGCGTTGCGGTACGCCATGCGGAACCCGGGTATGGGGTTCTTGTTCTCGTACGAAACGGCCACCACCACAGGCTCTATCTCGCCGCTGCCAATCAGCGAGTCGAGCAGCTCTTTGTACCTGCCCGACTGTATCACAAGTCCGTCCTCGCCGTAGATGACGGGATAAGTCTTTGACTTGCTGTAGTTTGCAGGGAGATACACCGCTATGGTGCGGTTTTGTTTCATGCTGTTGCTATAAAACTGTGTCTCAATGTATTGCGATTCGGTGGCAACCGCTTCGGTCTCCGTCTCATCGGCAGTGGCGAGGGTGTCGCCTTCGGTCTCGGCGGTGGCGCTTTTGTTGCCACAGCCAAGGAATAGCACTACGGCGGGCAGTATTGCCGCAAACAATGTCTTTTTCATCATATTTTGGTGTTTTTAATAATCTGCAATTATAACAATCAAAAATATCAATATTTTGATTTTCAACATCGAAAGACACGAAAAGAACAAAAACTATCGTTTTTTTTAGTGTTTTTAGATGTTCCCTTCTATTTGTTTATGTTAATCAATTCGGAGTCGATTATCTGCACCAGCATTGCGAACTCCTCGGGGTCGTAAAGACGTGTCAAAAAGATGATTTTGCCGTTGGGTGCGATAAGTATGTTGCGCGTCACTCCAGCGTTTTTCTCGGTGTAGAGGGCAAATATGTCGCCGCTTTCGTCGAGGGCGAGGGGGTAGGTTACTTTGGTGTCGTTGATAAATTTCTTTATCTTCTTGGCGTCCTCTTTGAGGTCGATGCCCACCAGCACGAAGTTGGTGTCGGTTTTGTGGCGTTGCCATATCTCGCTTTCGATGTGCGGCATCTCCTTGCGACACACGGGACACCAGCTGGCGGTGAACTGCAGCATCACCAGCTTGCCGCGCAACGAGCTGAGCCGTGCCTTGGTGCCGTCGAGGTAGGTGATGGTGAAATCGGGAGCCTCGTCGCCAATGGCCACAGCGTAGCCGCGTGTCTCGGCGTTCTCCGACGACTTCTCGTCCTGCGCCCACGCAAACCCCGTCGCAATTGTCAAGAGTGTGATAATCAGAAATTTTTTCATGCTTTTAGTGAACTGTGATTTGTTTCGCCTTCGGCGAAGTTAGTTTCTGTATATCTTTTTTTTTGTTTCTCCTGTTCGCCTTCGGCTCACGAAATCTTTCAATCTTGTAAATCACTTTCGCCTTCGGCGAAATATTTTTTTAGATTTACATAATTTCAGCCGCTTGCGGCTAGGAGCATTATCTAATTCCGAAATCCGAATTAATCGAGTTGTTCAAAGTCCACGCTACGTATTTTGTTGTAGTTGCGGTAGTGCCATTTGCCTTTTACGATGGCGTCTTTCAGCAGAATGTAGCCGGGGTTGGAGCGTAGCATGGTCTCTATGGCTTTGTCGTCGGCAAGGAAATAGGAGACATCGCCCAACTTGTTGTCGTTGAGGAATTTCTCCACATCTTCGGGCAACGAGGCGGTGAGGAACACGTATTTCACGTTGTGCTGTTCGGCGATGTCCTTCACACGTTGCATGCTCTCAATGCCGTTGTCGTTTATCTCGCTGATATCGTGGCTTGTAGCGATGATAATCGGGTCGGGGGAGCCAATCATCTCCTTGGCGTAGTCCTCGCCGTCGATGCCGATCATCGAGAAGCCGGGGGCGGCAATCACCGTGGGGTCCACCACGCGGCTGTCCTTCCATTCCCATTCTTCTGCCCAAGTGCTGTCTTCCATATATTTCATCAGGTCCTCGGAGGGGAATTCTTTGATTTCGCCGGTGGTTTTGTTCTGGTAGGTTACGTAACTCATTATCTTTCCGTCGCTTTCGGGAATCATCTGGTTGCCAACTTTCCATTCGCGGAAGTCGAGCACCGGCTCGTTGTTGATGTTGTAGATGGCGAATCCCACCATCGCGGCAACGGCGAAGAGGAAAATAAGTATGTCGCGCTCGTAGGTGCGGTGTTTCTTTTTGAGGTTACGACAGAAGAAAATCACCAGCGTGGGCACCATCAGCACCACGTTTTTCCAGAACGTCTGCCAGTTGGTGAGTTTGACGAAATCGCCGAAACAGCCGCAGTCGGTAACTTTGTTGGTGATGGCGTCGATAAGGGTGGTGACGAGGAAGAAAGTCATCATCAGCAACAGCGTCCAAGCGGTGAGTTTACGTAACGAGTTGGTTATCAGCAATACTCCGACGAGGAACTCAAGGGTTACCAGCGTTACCGAAAGGAAGGTGGCAAAGGGCAGAGCCCATTCGAAGGTGAGGCTGCCGATGCTCCATGCGGTCATATATTCTTGTATCTTGTAGGCCGTGCCCATGGGGTCCACGCCTTTCACAAAGCTGGAAAACAGGAACACAAGTCCCACGAAAATCCTGCAGATGCAGTCGATGATGCGAAGTCTTTTTTCTCTTTCTTTTGTCATGATTGTTATGTGTTTAATCTAATTAAACGAGTGTATGGCGTTTTTATTTTTATAAACATCTAAAAACACGAAAAATTATTTTTTATTATGTCTAAGTAAAGGTCGCGTCTCTCCGAGACGCTGGTTCTAGGGTGTTCGTTTTTTCCCCCACACTGCGTTCCTTGTGTGGGGTTATTGAGATCATGTGTCTCCGACACATTTTGGGTAAAGAAATTAATAATCATTTTCAATTATCAACTTTAAACTATCTTCTGACCACTGACCACTAATTACTGACCACTAATTTTCAACTTTCAATTCTCAATTTTCAATTTGAACGAAGGTTCTTGCTCTCAGTGCGATATTGCGTTGCAGCACTTGGCGGTAGAGCGAAATTTCCAGCTTGTGGTAGTTGCCGTCGCGGCCTATCAGCGGAATCATATAGTCGTCGGGGGTATAGCCATTGACAATCAGTAGTTTAGAAACGGTGTCGAGGGTTGCCGTAACGGTGTCGGGCGAGATGGGGCTGACGAGGGTGGCGGGGGTGGCGTCGGTGCACCAGTTCACTGGGTTGATGGCAATGCGGTTGCCGTCGCTGATAAGGGGTGTGGCACAGCTGTTGTCGCGTACCGAGTTGTAGCAGATGGTCACCCCGAGGTCGTTGCTGTCGAGGGCGGGGCGGAAGTGGCTGGTGCCTGCCATGTCGCTGTCGGTAACGCGCCAGCCGAACACGTATGCCGCCACCATACGGCTGTAAACGCTGTCGGGCATCTGCTTAAGGAGGTCCACCACGGCGGCGGCTCCTTGGCTGAAGCCCATAAGTATGAACGGACGGCCGTGGTTAAGTTTTTTGAGGTAGTAGTCGAATGAACGTCGCACGTCCTCCATCGGCATTTTCATGCGCTCGTTGGCAAGTGCCTCATCCACAAACGATTCCAGCGTGCATTGACGGTAGTAGGGCGAGAAATAGTTGAGGTCGCCGCACAAAAGGTCGTCCACGCCCGTCATCTCGCTCTGCATATAGGCCCGGATGGTGTCGTTTCGGGTGTCGGCGTAGTGACACACCTGACCGTCGGCGGTGGTGTAATCACCTGTCTCGGTGGAGATTATGTAAAAGACATCGACAGCCGCGTTGCGGTCTTGGATATACCATTGCGAGTTGTCGGCGTAGTCAGGGGCATGGGGGATGGGCTCCGATTCGGCTTGCTCCTTCTTGTTGCAGCAGGCGGTAAGAAAAAGCGTCGCCGTAAGTGTCAGAAATACAGCGTAAAAGGTGGGCATGATATGACGTTTCATCGTATTACCAGCGTTTCAGGGTTATAGTGATGTTTTCTTCTGGCTTGGTCAAAGTCAGTTGGTTTTTGTCCTCCGAGAAACTGATTTCGAAAATGTCGTCGGAAATAACGATTTTTGTTCCGTCCGAGTTCAAACTCCAATTTTTGTATGGATTAGTTCCAATTCCAACCCTGCCGCTAAATTCATTGTCGTGTTTGCGATAACGGTTATCAAGTAAGAATTCCATCATCTCGCAGCTCTTTATATAGTTAAGTGTGGATGAATGTTTTGTGTTTACGATATTTTGGTCGGCAATCTCCCATTTGCCTAAAAGAAGTTCATTGACTTTATTAGCATCAAGCTTTTGACTGCTTTTGTTGGTGGTAACGGTTTCTTTTTTGTCGCCATCGGGGTTATTGCCATTAAAACGTTTGAAGATATAATAACCGCCTGCGGCTACCATAATGACAATCAGTGCGATAAGTGCTTTCCTGCTCATTTCTGCCCCTCCTCGTGCATTTGTATCAACGAAAAGATGGAGTAGTTGAGGATGTCGTTGTAGCTGCCCTCCACGCCTTCGGAGACGAGGGTGCGGCCGTCGTTGTCCTCAATTTGTTTCAGCCGTTTCAGTTTCATCAGGATGATGTCCACCATCGAGCTTACGCGCATCGAGCGCCAGGCCTCGCCGTAGTCGTGGTTTTTGTCGAGCATCAGGTTCATTGCCCCTATGGAGTGCTTGTCGTACAGCTCCATGGCGCGTTCCAACGGCAGGTCCTGCTCGCCGTCGAGTCCCAACTCGCACTGTATCAGCGCCATCACCGAGTAGTTGACCATTGCCACGAAACACGACTCAATGTCCTCGTCGATTTTGGCCACGCCGCACATCTGCACGCTGCGTATGCGGTTGGCTTTGATAAAAATCTGGTCGGTGAGCGACGGCAACCGCAAAATACGCCACGAAGTGCCGTAGTCGCGGGTTTTCATCTCAAACATTTTGCGGCATACCGCAAGTTCTTCCTCAAATTCTTTCTTGGTGTTCGACATTTTTTTGCGAAATATTATTTTTTTTCGTATTTTTGCAACCGATTGCAAATTGTACGCATCTTGCCCGTATCAACGGCTGCGACTGTTGTCTGGCTTGGTGCAACGATTTGTCAGTCAGCTGTATATGCTTTTGCCGTAAAGGCGATAATAAACTACAAATATACACAAAATTATCGAATAAAAAGCAGGTATATAAAAAAAGTGGGACGCGGTTTCTATAAATCAGGCACTTATTTGCCTTTGAACGAGGGACCGGCGTCCGTTTGAAAAGAAAGACAGACATGCTGCTGCGAAAAAAGATATATGATGGCGAAAAGCCGCTGGTTATGGGCATTCTGAACGTAACTCCCGACTCGTTTTACGATGGCGGACGTTACCTTTCGGACGAGGCCGTCGTTAGTCGTGCCCGCACCATCGTTGCCGAGGGTGCTGACATCATCGACATAGGAGCCGTCTCCACCCGTCCCGGTGCCGCAATGCCCGACGAGGCCGCCGAGCTGCAACGCCTGCTGCCTGTGCTCAGGCTGGTGCGCTCCGAGTTCCCCGAAACGCCCGTCTCCATCGACACTTTCCGTGCCCGCGTGGCCGAACGCTGCGTGGAGGCCGGTGCCGACATCATCAACGACATCTCCGGCGGACTCTTTGACGACGCGATGCTCTCCGCCGTGGCACATCTACAGGTGCCTTACGTGCTTATGCACAACCGCACCACCCCCGACCGTATGGCGCACGACACCCACTACGACGACGTGGTGGCCGAGGTGATACGTTTCCTCTCCGAAAAACTCGACATCCTGTATCGCCTTGGCGCAAAGGACGTTGTCATCGATCCGGGCTTCGGCTTTGCCAAGACTTTGGAGCAGAACTACGAGCTGATGCAAAACCTCGACGCCTTTGCCGTTTTCGACGAGCCTCTGCTGGTGGGAATCTCACGTAAGTCGATGATTTACAAGCTGCTCGGCAACAGCCCCGACGACGCCCTCAACGGCACCACGGCTCTCAACACCTACGCCCTTCTGCACGGCGCCAAAATACTGCGTGTGCACGACGTGAAAGAGGCCGTGCAATGTGTGAAAATAGTATCTCAACTAAAAAAATAACATCCGATGCAACTGCTTTTATTGAAAGGACTTCTGAACTTCTCCATCATCGACGCAATCGACATCATACTGGTTGCACTGCTGCTCTACGGCATTTTCAAGCTGGTGAAAAACACCAACGCCATACGTATTTTCTTGGGCATTTTCGTTATCTACATCCTTTGGCAGATTGTGGAGCTGCTGCAGATGCGGCTTTTGGCCGACATTCTGGGCAAATTCATCAGCATAGGCGTGCTGGCGCTGGTGGTGGTGTTCCAGCCCGAGATACGCCGTTTCCTGTTGCTGCTCGGCAGCCGTCCGTTCAAGGATACCAGCAAGATTAACCTTTTCAAGCATTTCACCACACGCAAGAAAAACATGCAGCAGCTGGAGCCGGTGATTCAGGCCTGCCAGCGTATGGCACAGACAAAGACCGGCGCACTTATCGTTTTCGGGCGCGGCGGCGACCTCAGCGAGATTATTGACACCGGCGAGAAAGTGAACTCCGCACTCTCGTCGGCATTGCTGGAGACCATCTTTTTCAAGAACACCCCCCTGCACGACGGCGCAGTGGTGGTGGACGGCAACAAGATAGTGGCCGCACGCTGCATACTGCCAGTGTCGTCCAATCCCGACATAAACCCCAACCTCGGACTGCGCCACCGCTCGGCACTTGGACTTACCGAACTTACCGATGCCGTGGCCATTGTGGTTTCTGAGCAGACAGGCTCAATGTCCCTTGTAGAAAGCGGCAACATACAGTACAACATTTCCACCACCGAACTGCGCGAAAATCTCGGCAAACTGCTGTCCGATTTCCAAGCGTAACACGTTACAAATCCGACACGACGGATGTTAAGCAAGTTAGTACACATAAGCGGGATTGCAAATCCCTATACTAAAGCGTGTCGGATTACAAATACGACACGACGAAAGCAAGGCAATATTAAAAGAAAAACGCAGTCTGAGGAGACTGCGTTATATTTTTGTTGATTTTCTGTCAACACGTATATAGTTACCAAAAAATGATCTCTATCTCTCTATCTATCTCACATCCCGCACCAACCGCACAGAAAGGAAATCCCACTTTTGTAAATATATAGTTGGTCTTAAATAAGGTTTATACCCTCCATCAATAACATACAAACCAGTTGCATAGTTGTAATCTGGATGGGCTTGATTTGTCCAATAATGACCATTTGTACTTTGATAATCAAATTGCTTACCATATTGGCTATATCTCATTTTTCCTGCACCTGGAAGAAATGCACATCCAAGTGCTTCAAACTGACGGAACTGACTTTCAGTTAGGTTAAAGTGATACTTAAATGGAGTATTTATTTCATTATTTTGTATATCACTTAATATTGAAGTTATTTCCGCCTTTGAAGTACTATCGGGATAAATCATCATACCAAAAATTATTTTGTTTGACGGCAATTCAATTTCTACAAGACTGAAACGACATGTATCTTCCCTGCTCCCTCTTGTGTACAACAAATAACGCCATTCATTAGTGTCCATCACGCGCCATGTGCCGTAAGGATCATAATTATGGGTTTTGGGATTATAGATGGCGTTGAAAGCACCCCAATCATAATTCCCTAATATACTATTTTCGCAATAATAAATCTTGTTAGAATTATAGCTATGTGTAGAATAATAATATGGCCTTGAGTCTCCGTAGCCGTCACCGCCCCATGCAAAAAGATCAATCCAGCCTTGGTAACCTTCATCATAAGAAATGGTATTAATGGGATTTGACCCAACCATGACTGTGTCTCCATGCGCATTAACATTATCAGCACCAATAATGTCGTACTGGTTCGGGGCGAAGCGCCATGTACCATTGTTATACCCGCTACCGTTGATGCTATGCGTTGTGGGGGTGGAGCCGCCGTTGGTATACGACCACTGCAGGTTGCCGGGGGAAAAAATCACTTGCTTGGTAGCACTAACGGAGAAATAGTGCAAGCCGTCGCCGCCTTCGCAAAAACAGAGGTCGCTAACGCTATTGGTATAGATATTGTTCCTTGCCAAAGTTGTAGAAGAAACCGTCTTGGAGCTTTTATAGTTGTCGGTATTATACACCTCCATGGTAAGGTTTTTGGAGGCAAATGGGGGCAGTATTACATACACATCGGCACCGGAGGTGAGGTCTATGTAGCTATTTGTACCGTCGGTAAGGTTTACGGTAATCGTTTGGGTTGCACTGGCGGCGGGGGTAATAGTGGGCGTAGCGCTGTTGTCAACCGTAAAATCGCCTGCCAGAGCACCGTTGGTGGTTGAGAACTCTATACGGCTGGCACGTTTGTTGGTGGCACTTGCATCGGCGGTGAGGTGCAGCTTAAGCACGGCACCGAGGTTGCGCATCTGAAACATAATTCTGCCCTCGCCAGAGGGTACAGATGCATAGCCTGCCATAATTGTGTTTCCTCTGAGAGAATTGACAGAGGCATCGTAAGTCTGTGTTGCGGGAAAATTAAAGGTAAGTGTAGAGGCGGTGAAATTGCTCGGTATCGTGCTGCCGCTGGTGGCTCCTGCAATGGTGGTGGGATACACGGCCCAGTAGATTTCGTTGCTGCCGTAAGGGATGGCGTAGGTGGTTCCTTCGAAATTGGCTGTTGTGGCATCGGCGTTCAAGCTGGTCAAAGGCAGGTTGGTGCCGTTGATATTGAGTGCGTCGGTCAGCTCCCATTTCACCTTGCGGCTGTCGGGTTCGTCGAGGTATGCCTTGTCGGCTGGTTGGGGCAGACTGGCGGAGGTGGTTATGTGGTGCTCAACGCCGATAATGTGTCCTAAATCTTGCTCCATGGAAAAAAACTCTTTTTTGCACGAGGCAACCGTTGCCAATATCACGCTCAGAGCAACCAAACCGCCAGTAGTTTTAAAAAAATGTTTCATTTTTTTTTTAAATCAATAAATATCTTTTATATTTATATTATTTTGTTTTTCAAATAAATACAATAATAAACATGCTTTTATTTATACAAAAATCGAGGTGCAAAGTTACGTTTTTTTTTCTTATCTGACAACTTCTTTTCGATCATTTCTATGCGGGGGGGGGGTAATTTATTGTTATTCAACGTGTTACGCCTATATCAATTCATCCCGAAATGCAGAATCTGCTCGTAGCGGCAACATACAGTAAAGCATTTCCACCACCGAACTGCGCGAAAATCTCGGCAAACTGCTGTCCGATTTCCATGCGTGAGGATTGCAAATCCGACACGACGGAATCTCAATAACCCCCTTCAAGAAAATCGCAGATTTTCGCAGAGTGGGGGACACAAGCCCCCGGATAATATTCCTGTCGGAGACACGCGACCTTGAAGACATCAAAAAATCAGTCAATTATACCACTATAGCGAAACGTTTACAGTTCACTTGTAGTTTCTTAGCTTCTTGACAAATCAACCAGACCACCGACCTCAGACCTTCGACCACAGTTCACCAAAATCAAAAAAAAATCGTATATTTGCAAATTTGGATATTTCGGACTTTTTGTTCGAAAATAATAATAATGTATTGAAAATCAAAAATATATGAAAATAGCAGTAGTAGGAACCGGATACGTGGGGCTTGTAACAGGCACCTGTTTCGCCGAAATGGGCGTGGATGTAACCTGCGTGGACATCGACAAACAAAAAATAGAAAACCTCAACAACGGCATAATCCCCATCTACGAGCCGGGCTTGGAGCCTATGGTGAAACGCAATGTGCAGGCTGGCCGTCTGCATTTCACCACCGACCTCCGCAATTGTCTGGACGATGTGGAGGTGGTCTTCAGCGCCGTGGGCACCCCTCCCGACAACGACGGCAGCGCCGACCTTAAGTTTGTTATGGACGTGGCCCGCACCATAGGCCAGAATATGACCAAATACATACTTGTGGTAACCAAAAGCACCGTGCCTGTGGGCACCGCCAAAAAAGTGCGCTCCGCCATCGAGGCCGAACTCGACAAACGCGGCCTGAAAATAGATTTCGACGTGGCCTCGAACCCCGAGTTCCTCAAAGAGGGCGACGCGATAAAGGACTTTATGAGTCCCGACCGTGTGGTGGTGGGCGTGGAGTCGCAACGTGCCGAGGAGATAATGGCACGCCTCTACCGCCCGTTCCTGCTCAACAACTTCCGCGTTATCTTTATGGACGTGCCTTCGGCCGAGATGACCAAATACGCCGCCAACGCCATGCTTGCCACACGTATCAGCTTTATGAACGACATTGCCAACCTGTGCGAGATTATAGGTGCCGACGTCAATATGGTGCGCAAGGGCATAGGCTCCGACACCCGCATCGGAAAGAAATTCCTTTACCCGGGCTGCGGCTACGGCGGCTCCTGTTTTCCCAAGGATGTTAAAGCGCTGATACACACCGCCAAGGACAACGGCTACACCATGCAGGTGATAGAAGCTGTGGAACGTGTGAACGAAAACCAGAAAGCCATACTTTTCGAGAAACTGAAAAAGTACTACGGCGGCGACCTGCAAGGCCGTACCATAGCCCTGTGGGGACTTTCGTTCAAGCCCGAGACCGACGACATGCGCGAAGCTCCCTCGCTGGTCATCATCGACAAGCTGCTCAAGGCCGGCTGTACCGTGCGTGTGTTCGACCCCATAGCCATGAACGAGTGCAAGCGTCGCATCGGCGACACCGTTACTTATTGCAAGGATATTTACGAAGCGGTGGAAGGGGTTGACGCCCTGATAGTTGTAACCGAATGGAAGGAATTCCGCCTTCCCGAATGGGACAAAATCAAACACTCGATGAAAACCCCCGTTGTCTTCGACGGACGTAATATATACAACTACAACGAACTGAAAGACAATGGCATAGATTATTTCTGTATAGGGAAATAGTGGTCAGTGGTCAGTAGTCAGTAGCTAGTTGTCAGTATTCAGTAATCAGAGAGCCGAAGGCGAACAAATCTACAAGATTTACAAGATCTCGCGAGCCGAAGGCGAGCAGGAGAACATAAAAATATATACAGAAACAACTTCGCCGAAGGCGAAACAAAATTTACAAGATTTAAAAGATTTCTTTCGCCGTAGGCGAATAGGAGAATAAAAAAAGATTTACTGACCCCCACGAGCAGGAGAAACAAATAAAACAATGATTGATTTCGAGAAAACGGTACTGCCCAACGGACTTACATTGCTTACGCACAAGGAGCGCAACACCTCGCTTGTAAGCGTGAACATATTGTATAACGTAGGGGCGCGCGACGAGAATCCCGAACTCACGGGTTTCGCCCACCTGTTCGAGCATCTGATGTTCGGCGGCTCGGCCAATATCCCCAGCTACGACCAAGTGGCCGACAGTGTAGGTGCCGAGAACAACGCCTTCACTACTAACGACATAACCAACTACTACATCACCCTGCCGGCGCAGTTCTTGGAAACGGCTTTGTGGCTCGAGAGCGACCGCATGAACCTGCTCGATTTCTCGGAAAAGAGTCTCGCCGTGCAGAAAAACGTGGTTACCGAGGAGTACCTCCAGCGTTACCTCAACCAGCCTTATGGCGATTTGTGGCTGATGCTCAGGCCGTTGGCGTATAAAGTGCATCCCTACCGCTGGTGCACCATAGGCAAGGACATAGCCCACGTGCAAAACGCCACTTTGAAAGAGGTGGAGGATTTCTTCTACCGTTTCTACCGTCCCAACAACGCCGTTATGTCCATTGCAGGCAATATCGAACATGCAGAGGTTCAGCGACTTGTGGAGAAATGGTTCGGCGGGATTCCCCGTGGTGCCGAAAACCGTCGCTCGTTGCCCATAGAGCCGGAGCAGACCGAGGCCCGCAAAGAGGTGCTTTACCGCGATGTGCCGGCTTCCGTCATCGCCAAGAGCTACAAGATGTGCGACCGTCTGCACCCCGACTACTACGTTTACGACCTTATCTCCGACATCCTGTCCAACGGCAATTCGTCGCGGATGTACAACGAGTTGGTGAAAAATCGCCGTCTTTTCACCAAAATCGACGCCTGCATCACAGGCGACATCGACGAAGGTCAGTTTCTGGTAACAGGCTATATCGCCGACGGCGTAAGTCCCGAGACCGCCGAAAAAGCTATCGAAGAACAGCTGCAAATCATTGCCACACAGCCTGTTGACGAGTATGAGCTGCAAAAAGTTAAGAACAATGTTGAAACAACTTTGCTCTTTTCGCAGTATAAGTGTATCGACCGTGCAATGCGTATAGCATATTTCGAGAATCTCGGCGACGCGGCTCTGGCCAACAACGAGACGCAGATGTATGCCCGCATCACCATCGACGATGTGCAACGTGTGGCAAAGGCGGCTTTCCAACCGCAGCGCTGCTCCACTTTGTATTATCTGAAAAAAGAGAACAACTAACGTTATGCAAAACGAAGAACAAAAAACAGTAAATCCCGCTCCGGCACCGGAAGGCGGCACAGCTCCGAAGAAACGGAGCTGGCTGCGTCGTCTCTTCAGCCGTCGCAACCTCGACCGACTGGTGGAGCGTTACATATCCATGCTGCTTGCGATATTCCGCATAAAACTGCCCTCCAAAAAGGAGCTGTACCAGATAATATTCCTGTCGAACACCAAGGCGGGCAAACGTTTCGACATCTACCTGATGTGGGCCATCTTCATCAGTGTGCTCATCCCGATAATGGACACGGTGAACCTTCTGAGCAAGGTGCCGGCCCTGCATTACATCTTCTACACCCTCGAGTGGATTCTTACCATCGCCTTCACCATCGAATACATACTGCGTATCTACTGTCTGAAAAAGCCGTTCCGCTACATGGTGTCGTTTTTCGGCATTATCGACGCACTCTCCATTTTCCCCTTCTATCTGGCGTTGTTCTTCCCGTTTTTCGGCTCCGTTACCACAATACGTATCTTGCGAATACTCAGGGTGTTCCGTGTGCTCAACATGAAACAGTTTATGAGCGACTCGCAGTCGCTGTTGCTGATTTTGAAAAACAGCTTCCGTAAGATAGTGGTTTTCATGATGTTCGTGTTTATGGCCGCCGTTATTCTGGGTACCATAGTTTATACCGTTGAAAACGGCCGCAACCCGCAGTTCACCAGCATACCGAGGGCCATCTACTGGGCCATCGTCACCATCACCACGGTGGGATATGGCGACATCGCGCCGATAACCGCCACCGGACAGATTATAGCCACCATCTCGATGCTGTTAGGTTACTCCGTGATAGCAGTGCCTACGGGCATCATCGGCAGCGAGGCCTACGCTGTGCGTCGCGCCGCAGCAAAACCCAAAGAGCCCGCCAAGGACCCCGAAAAGACCAACGCTGGCGGCAACAAAATTTGCTACCACTGCGGTGCCACAGTCCACATGGAGGACGCCATCTACTGCCGCCACTGCGGATGGAAACTGCACACCGATCTCTTTAACGCCATACTCAACAAAACCGCCCCAAAAAACGGGGAACAACACGAAAAGCACGAAGAAGAGGATGAAGAAGAGGACATCAGGTAAGTTGAAAGTTGAAAATTGAAAGTTGAGAGTTGAAAATGGAAAGTTTTTTTTGTTGAAAATATGTAGAAACGGTGCATGCACCGTCTGTACTTGAAAATTGAAATGGGATTAGAGTTTTGATTTTCGGATAATAAGATTATTATAGGATAAAATATGAAAAAGAAAAATGTTATTTTATTAGTGCTGTTTGCGGTGCTGTTATTTGTTGGCATATTTTTGCTGAACAATAGAAATAAACTGACAGTTGATTTCGGGAATCTTAACCCCAATGATTTTGAAATCCAGCTAGGACTACTTATCGCAGATACTTATCATAGTCCTGTCATTATATACAAGGATGGTGTGTATTATGATATTCCAAATGAATATGGGGAAAATGATTGGCTCATAGACTATAAAGGTCAGAAACAATGCACGTTTCGACATTTCAAAACCAATTGGAGATATACTCACAGATATAAGTTTGCGATTTTTGAGAAACAAGACACTCTCTATTGTGCTATAAACATTCGTGGAAAAAATTCCGAGAAAGACACTGTGGTTTTTGTGGAAAAAGATGAAATGTCGCCTTGAAGTGTTTGAAAGTTGAAAAATGCTATGTTGCTGAAAATTTTGCTTTTCTATCGGTATCTGTATTACAGGATTAGGGATTTTTGGATTAGAACCGACAAAACGAAGGATGTAAATCCATTCTATAACTTTGAACATTCTTTTGATGATGGTTCTGCCTTAAGTATATCCGTTTTGATCCAGGTTTCTAATATCCTTACACTTTTGATATTGCCTATGAGGTGTGCAAATTGTGGGTTGTCGGAAGGATGGCTTTTCGTAATAATACTTGTGATTTGTTTATGTAACGTTTTTTTCATAAATACAGACCGTCAATATCAGCTGTCGATAGAAAGATGGCATGACGAGCCACCGAAACGAAAGAAAAGACGCGGCGTATTGCTTGTCGTATATATGATAATCAGTTTCGTTATGATGTTTGTTTCCCTTTTCTTAATCAATTAACTCCAGAATTCCGAAAAAAACATTTGTAGATACGTTTCATGAAACGTTTCTACCACGACGGATATAATCGTTGCGGGCATGCTGTATTTGTACAGACGGTACATGTTGTACAGGCTGAACATGTAGTACAGACGGTGCATGCACCGTCTCTACGGTAGAATATTAATTCCGAAATCCTAATTCCCAATTAAAAAAACCGTGTTTCTTTTTGCGATGTCGGGAAGGTGCTTTTTCCAATAGGCTGCTGTGGCGGATTTGATAAACTGTGTGTCGAGGGTGATGTCGGTGGCCACGCATATCATCGTGTTGGGGTTGCAGGTGTTGGCCAAAAGTTCTATCGTCTGTTGTGCACGGTAGGGCGTTTCAATAAAAATCTGTGTCTGGTGTTCGTGGCTGGCACGGGCTTCCAGCGCTTTTATGGCGTGCACGCGTTCCGGCTTGTCGATGGGCAGGTATCCCACAAAGGCGAAATTCTGTCCGTTGAACCCCGAAGCCATCAGCGCCATCATCAGCGACGAGGGACCCACCAGCGGAACCACCTCTATGCCACGCTGTTGCGCCAGCCGCACGGCCATGGCGCCGGGGTCGGCCACGCAGGGCAGTCCCGCCTCCGAAAGCACCCCGATGTTCTTGCCTTCGGCGATGCCGTCGAGGTAATGCTCTACCTCTTCGCGGTGCGTGTGCTCGTTGAGGATAAAAAACGTGGTGTCGTCGATGGGGGTGAGGTAGCCGGCTTTTTTCAGGAAACGGCGGGCGGTGCGCAGCTCCTCCACAATGAAAGTGGTGCAGCTGTTGAGCAGGGTGGTGTTGTAGGCCGGCAGACAGGCCGAGAGGTCGTCGCCGCCAAGTCCCACAGGGAAAAGTATCAGTTTGCCCTTGTTCATGTGACTCTTTTTACATATAATTTCCACGAATTTTCCATTAATTATTTTTTATTTCTCTTAGTAATTTATGGTTAATTATATGGGAATTCGTGTTAAATGATAATCAATATTCCTGTCTATCAAAAATTTATGATTAATTATATGGCAATTCACGTTTAAAATATCAACTCTCAAAAATTTATGATTAATTACATGGCAATTCGCGTTTTAAATATCATTCGTGTTTTAGAAGTTGACAAGGAAATCCATTGTGTTGATGCCTTGGGGGTAGTCCCAAAGCTCCGTTTTGTTGGCTTTGCCGATACGCACGGCGTCGGGCAGTTCCATGTCGGAGACGACGCTGTCTATTACGGTGGCGTTGGCGGCGATATATTCGCGTACCTCGTCGAGACTGCCGTAGGTGCCGTAGTTAGTTACCGACACAGGCGAGGGGATGGGTTCGTCGGCTTTCAGCACCCAGAAATCGCCATCCACAAACGGCACGGCGTTGAGCATCAGCAGGGCTTTGTGGTAGTCAAGATTGCTCTTGTAGTGGTTGTTGTCCATCAGGTAGTGGTATCTCTTGGCCGCCTTTATCAGTGGCTCGAAGTCGTAGCCTTCGGGCACCAGCAGTTTCGACACACTGTGGCCGCCCAGTCCCATATAAATAAATATGTCGTCGGCAAGGGCCGAGAGCTGTCGCTGCGACTCGTTGCCGTCGAGCACGGCGAGGCTGTATTTGGGTTGGCGTATGATGTTGGGGTAGCCGGCGAAATAGCGTTCGAAATAGCGGTTGGCGCTGCCGCTGCCCGAGGCGATGATGGCGTCGAACTGGTGCATACGCCCTTCTGCGAAAGCCACATAGTCCTCGAATTCCGGTGCCACGGTTATCAGCATCTTGGCAAGGTGAGGGATAAGCACGTCGTCGCCGTCGGCGAGTTTTATCAGTATGCGGTTGCCCGAGGCGAGGACGGAGACGAAGTCGCTCCAGCCTGCCAGCGGTATCTCGCCGCCCATCACCACGGCGATGGTCTTGGGGGCGCGCAGCTCGTCGAGCATGGGGTAGGGGGCGAGCCACTGCTCGAGGTGTGGCTGTTCCAGATGGTGCACCGCACGGCCGAGGGCGTACTCTATGTTGTCGCGTGTGTGCCACGGGTTGTGGTGCGAGGCGGTGTCGATAACGGCGTCGATGGAGCCGTCGTCGAGGGCGCCCTGCAATTTCCTGCCAAGTTCGACAAATGCTGAAATGGTGTCGGTCCTGCTCATAATATTTTCGTTACATTTTGTTGAAAAACAACAGCGTGAGGGCAATAAAATAACTTTTTGTCCGTTTTTTCGTACAAACAAAAATACAAAAAATAATACAAAACTGCGTAATGTACACAAAAAAAGTGATAATGGCCTTGTTGCTGACCCTTTTCTGCGCGGCCTCCCTCTTTGCCCAAAACAAAGATGAGATGCGACGTTACGAACAGGAGCTGACACAGCTTTTCGACAAGGCTTTCAACGCATCTACCGACAACGAACGCTACAATGCCAACGAGCAGGCCCTGCTGATGCTCGAGGAGGCACTGCTGGTGGAGAAATCCTTCAACTGGAAATGGACCTTCACCAACGATGTGTCGGTGCTCACCGCCGAGGACGGACGTTTCAAGATTTTTTCGTGGGCCGTGATCCGCGACAACGGCGAATACGAGTGTTTCGGCATCATACAGGCCTATAACCCGCGCAGCGAGGAGTACGACGTGCATGTGCTGCGCGACAAGTCGGAGGAGATTTTCAATCCCGAACTGTCGGTGCTGGTCGATGGTGACTGGTACGGCGTTGTTTATCAAGAACTTGTGACTATAAAATACGACGGCAAGACCTCCTATATGCTCATCGGCTGGACGGGCGGCAGCACCATCATCCAACGCAAAGTGATAGAGCCCATCTCGTTCAAATCCAACTCCTCGATGCCCATCTTCGGTGCAGCCGTGTTCAAACACGACCGCAACATTCGCCGCATCCTAATACAATACGCCAAAAAGGCTATGGTGAACGTGCGTTACGACGAACAATATTTTGTTGTCGAGGAAAAGAAGAAAGAGAAGAAAAACGGCAAGATGGTTACCGTCACCATCCCTCACGAGGAAAAGGAAAAGATGATCGTTTTCGACGAAGTGTCGCCGGTTATCGAGGGTATGGAAGGGCTGTACCAATACTATGTTCCGTCGGGACTGGAGAACGCCATTTATTTCAACAGCGGCAAATGGATTCTGCGCGAGAACATCCGCGGCCGTCTGCACGAAGTCAGGGCCAAAGATTTCAAGCCGTTGCAAAAGAAACCCGCCGCATACACCGTGCCACCCGCGGAGGGACAGCCAGCAGAGAAAAAATAATGCGTGATAAAAATATTGACAATCAATATTATAGTAAAAAAATGTAGAAAAAACCGCAACGTAATGTGGTATAGATAAAAAAAAAATCATATCTTTGCAAATCGAAAAAGTAAAACAAAAATACACGTCAATGAAAGCTAAAACAATTCTGACAGCCTGTCTGGTGGCCGCTATGGTAATGGGAATCGGCACGTCAAAAGCACAGGTGAAAGTGAAATTCGGACCTAAGGCCGCCTTCACACTCAATACAATGAATTATACCGAAAAGGCCCCCGAAGGCAGCAAAGAAAAGAAAATGGAATACAGCTGGACTCCGGGCTTCAGTGCAGGTATGTTCTTGGATGTGCGTCTGAATCCAACAATAACATTGGGAACCGAACTCTTTGTCGCAAAACAGGGCGCCCACGGCATGGTGAAAGTGGAACTGCCCACCACCAGCGGTGAATACGAAGGCGACATCACAACCTATTATCTGCAACTCCCGATACTGCTCAAAGTTTCGCCCTTCACAGGATTCAACATCGAAGCAGGTCCGCAGTTCGGATATTTTCTGTATGGTGAAAGGGATTACGTTTACTCCGGCAATCTGAAAGACTGGGGCTTGACAACCGATATAGACAGTTGGATAAGCCGTCGTGGAAAATTCACCCAGATTGAGGACGACGGACAGGAGCTGCTCACAAACTACCAGTTCTACAAACGCTGGGATTTGTCGGCTACAGCTGGTCTCAGCTACCGCATAGACATGGAGTTGCATGGCACATCGCGCACCATAGGTCTGATTTTCGGTGCACGCTACACCTACGGACTTTTCAACACACTCAATACTTTGAAACAAAACAAAAAAGGCGAATGGACACAGGAAGAGGTTGATTCCAAAAACAGCTCCATCTCCGTTTACGCCGCTATCAGGTTTTAGTAAGTTCATAATTGATTAATTGATAGTTTTATAGTTGGACGGTCGCATTTTGTTGCGACCGTCTTTTTTTTGTGTAAGCCCTTACAATGGGGAATGAGTGTGTTCCGCCACGGGTGTTAGTACGACAAATTTTGTTACCATACTGTGGAAGATGTTGGAAATGACGCGTTTTTATGAATGGAATTCGAACAATGCGCAAAAACGAAGACTGTTTCAATGTTAATTAATGTGCTTGTATAATACTAATAATCAAGATAATGTGTTTATTTCAACAAAAAAATGTTTATTATTTTGAAACAAAAAGTGTTCTGTTACGAATAAAAGATGTATTTTTGCAAAACACAAATTAAAAAACAAAACTTTTATAGGGGACGCCGAAAACCTTACAGAGTAGGCAACATTAAAAAATATACAAAAAATGAAAAAAGTAATTTTGACTTTAGTTGCTGTAGCAACAATGGGTATTGCCAACGCCCAGTTGTTCGTTGGTGGAAACATCGGTTTTGGTAAATCTGGCGGTGCTCAGGAAGCCACTATAAGTGGAGTTACAACCACCGTACAAGATCCTAAACAGATTGACTGGGAGATTACTCCTAAGATCGGATTCCAGGCTGGTAAAATGTCCTTTGGCGCAATTTTCGGCATCAATGGCGAAAAACAAATCACAGAGGATGTAGATGCTACTTTGGAGAACGACAAACAGACCCGTAAATATTTCGGTTGGGAATTTTGTCCTTTCTTCCGCTACAACGCTTTTGAATTCGGCAACTTTGCTCTTTTCTGCGAACTGCAGGTTCCCGTTTATGGTGGCAAATGGAGCTCGAAATTAGAAGCTACTGGCGTATCGATTGAAAACAAAAACGCTGCTAAAGATTTTGGCTTTGGCGTACAGGTTGTTCCTGGTCTGAACTACAGCCTCAGCGACCACCTCAATTTCGACCTCTATGTTAACCTCCTCGCTCTTGGTTACAGCATGGACAAAACAACTGTTGAAAATCCCGATAACAACGATAAAAACGTTACCAAAGCTACAAATCTGTGGGCTGGTGTATTCTCACTGCCTCAGCACAATGCTATATCGATTGGATTCAACTACAAATTCTAAGTTAGCAACTTACACTAACATATAAAAAGCGGAGGCATCGCCTCCGCTTTTTTTTTATACCATATCCGAAAAAATCCGTACCTTTGCAAAACGAAACACAACACCATAAAACGATGAAAAAAACTCTTGTCGCACTTGTCATCCTGCTGTCGGTCAGCGGTATAGCCTTTTGTCAAAAGGTGAAGGACACCGTGTGCAACCCTGCGGTGAAAACCATAATCCTCACCCGTGAGGGCGTGGAGTTGTCGCAGCCCATACTGCGTCTCGGTTCCGACGACCGTCTGCTGCTGCAGTTCGACGTGCTCGGCGACGAGAGCCGCTACTATAGCTACCGCATCCACCACTGCTCCCACGACTGGCAGGTGGACGACATCGCTGTGTCGGAGTACCTCAACGGTTTCGAGACCTCGTCCATCGGCAACAGCCGCAACTCCTTCACCACCCGCCAGCCTTACGTCCACTACTGGGAGACCATCCCCAACGATATGACTACGTTCAACGCCTCGGGCAACTATCTGCTCACCGTCTTCGACGACGAGGAACCCGACAAAGTGGTCTTTGCCCGCCGATTCTACGTGTACGAGGTGCAGGCCAACCTGCAGGCGGAGGTGGGACAGGTGCTGGGCTCCGAGGGCAAGGACCGCAACCAGAACGTGTCGGTGTATGTAACGCCGCCCAAGGGACAGTATTTCAACAACCCAACGCTGTACTACCATCTGTATGTGCGTCAGAACGGCCGCACCGACCTCTGTCGCGAGCTGCCGCTACACAGCGTTAAAGGCAACGAGCTGCACTACAAATGGAAAGACGAGAATGTGTTCGGCGGCGGCAACGTGTTCCGCTATTTCGACATCAGCAACATCAACGTACCCATGTACACCACCGCCCGCATCGAGGTGTTCGGCGACGACTACATAGCCTATCTCAAGCCCGAGGAGGACCGCTCGCGCAAGAACTACGTGCACCGCGAGGGTTTGAACGGACAGTTCAAGATTTCGGCCGAGAACCGCTACGACGCCACCGTGGAGGCCGACTATGTGTGGGTTAATTTCGCCCTACCCATGGAAGTGCCGCGGATGGACGGTCTTTTCTACGCCGTAGGCGACGGAATGGGCTGGAATTTCACCGACGACAATATGTTCCAATGGCAGCCGAATATGAAGGCCTACACGCTGCGTCTGAGGGTGAAACAGGGCTATTATTCGTATCAGATAGTGTTTGTCCCGGTTGGGGAGAGAGAGGGGCGCACATCGACGCTGGAGGGCGATTTTTTCGAAGCGAAGAACGAATATTACCTTTTCCTCTACCAACACACCCCCGCCGACCGTTTCGACAGGCTGATAGGAACCGTTTTGGTTAAGAGTTGATAATTGATAATTGAAAATTGATAATTTAGTAGTCAGTAGTCAGTAGGGGCGAAAAATATTTCGCCCGTAGGGACGCACTGCGTGCGTCCGGAAAAAATTACTATAAACTATAAATTGTAAACTATAAACTACTTAGTGAGTTCTTGGAAAATAGTTTCGAGCGACTGCTCGTCCTTTTGTATTGTGAGGATCGCCAGGTTGTTGGCCACAGCCCAGTCGAATAGTGTCTTGCGGATGTCGGTGTTTTCGTTGGCGTCGATGACAAATTTGGTGGGCGATAGCTGGTTGAGCTGTTTCACTCCCTGCACCTGTTTCAGTTTCGACACCTGCACGTCGTTGTCGAATTCCACGTGGTAGCGGTTTATGCGCATGGTGTGTAGCTGTTCCGTGGGTTTGTCGGCCACTATCTGTCCGTGGTTGATGATGATGGCGCGCGAGCACACGGCTTCCACTTCCTGCATTATGTGTGTGGAGAGTATAACAATCTTGGTCTTTCCCACTTCGCGTATCAGCGAGCGTATCTCGGTAAGCTGGTTGGGGTCGAGGCCGGTGGTGGGCTCGTCGAGGATAAGGATTTTGGGGTCGTGGATGAGGGCCTGCGCCAGTCCCACGCGTTGGCGGTAGCCTTTACTCAGCTGTCCTATCTTTTTGTTGGCTTCGGGGGTGAGTCCGGTGGTTTCGATAATCTCCTCCACACGTTTGTTGATGTTGTCGAGTTTGTGGACTCCGGCTATAAAACGCAGGAATTCACGTATGTACATGTCGGTGTAGAGCGGATTTTGCTCCGGCAGGTAGCCAATGTTGCGACGAATCTCGAGGGTGTTGTCGAAGATGCTGTTGCCGTAAACGGTGACATTGCCCGAAGTGGGTGGTATGAAGCAGGTTATGATTTTCATCAGCGTGGATTTGCCGGCGCCGTTGGGTCCGAGCAGTCCCACAATTTCGCCTTCGCCGATGCTGAAACTGACGTTTTTCAGAGCATATTGTGTGCCGTAAACCTTTGATACGTTTTCTGCTATTATTGACATTTGCGTGATGTGTTAGAATACAGAGACTTTGATGTATTTCTTCGGGTTTTCCTTTATGTCCTTGATAAGAGCGTCGAGGTCTTCGATGGACTTCTGTAGGTTGTCGTACAGGTTGTCGTCGTTGATAAGCTTGCCGACGTTGCCTTTGCCGCTGGAAATCTTCTCCATCGAGGCGGAGAGGTCGTCCACTGTGCGGTTGAGTTTTTCGAGGGTGGAGCCCAGTTTGGCGCGCGACACGGTGTCGGTGATTTCGGAGATGTTGCAGATTATGTTGTCGAGTTCGTGACTGTTGTTGTTGAGGGTTTTGGACAGGTTGTCGATGTTTTCGATGATATCCTGGATTTTGCCTTTCTCGGTGCCTACAATGTTGTCGAGGTTGGCGGAGAGGGTGGAGAGCCGTTGCGAGATGTGGTTGATGTTGTTCATTGCGGAGTGGAAGTTGCGTTGTGTCTCGTTGTCGGTAATCTGTTTGAGGTTGTTCACCACGGTGTCGGCGTTGCAGATAATGTTCTCGAGTCTGTCGGTGTAGGGTTCGAGAATTTTGCCCACTTCGCTGAGCATCGAGCCTTCGGTGTGCGAGAGCAGGGTGTCGCCGGGGTTGAGGTAGGTGGTGGCGTCGCCCATCTTGACACGCATGGCCTTGGAGCCGAGCAGGTCGGAGTTGAACACCTCGGCAATGGAGTTTGAGGGCAGCTGCAGGTTCGACGGCAGTTCAAAACGCACGATGAATTTTTTCATCTGCGGGTCGATGTATTTTATCTTGCTCACCTGTCCCACTTTCATTCCGTTGATGAAGACGTAGCTGGTGGGCAGCAGTCCGCCGATGTCTTCGTAGATGGCGTAGTAGGTGTGCTGTCGTCCGAAAAGGTCTTTGCCTTTAAGGAAATTGAGGCCCCATACGAGGATGGCTATGGTGATGATGGCGATGATGCCAACTTTTGTCTCGGTGCGTAGTTTCATAGCTGTAAGGTTTTTATTTGGCTGTGTTTATGCGCCGTGCCTCTTCGAAGGAGATGCGTTCGCCTTTGTAGAAAGGAACTATGAAAGCGTCTTTGAATCCCATCTCCTGAATGGTTTTCTGCAACACCTTGGCCTCGTCGAGGTTGGCGGCAGTCTCGCCGGTGAGGTAGCGGTACAAGCGGTCCTTGGTCATTATGAAATTGGTGATGCCTTTGAACTGAGGCGCATCGTCGGCCAGTTTTTTATCCGAGGTGAGGAACTGTATGCGGTATATGGCGCGTTCTTTGTCGTTGGCAGCGGTGTTTTGTTTGTTGTCGCTCTTGGGCAGTGTGGTTTTTGCGGTGCCGGTGATACCTTTCAGGGTGTCGGCTTTTACGGTGGTGTTGGTGGCTACGACGGTGGTGTCAGTAGCGGTTTTTGTAGTGTCTTTGGGGGTGTCGGCGGTCTTTTTGTTGTTTTTGTTGTCCTGTTTTTTCTTGTCCTTGTTGAAACCGGGGATGTCGAATTTGGGGTTGGTGATTTTCTTTGTCCCCTCTTCGGCGGCCTTATATTCGGCAAAGGCGTTGAAAAGGCAGTAAACGATGTCGGCCTGACCTTCGTCGGAACCTATGTATTCTTCTTCCACGGGGTTGCTGATGAATCCAACCTCGGTGAGTACCGACGGTGAGGTGGTTTTATAGAGCACAAACAGCTCGGCTTGTTTCACGCCGCGGTTTATGGTTTTTATTTTGGATTTGTATTGGTCTTGTATGTTTTTCGCAAAATTCAGGCTTTTGTCGATGTAAGCGTGCTGGTAAAGGGCGAACATTATGTAGCTCTCGGGCGAGTTGGGGTCGAATCCGTTGTAATCGGCGTTGTTTTTGTAGTCGTTTTCAAGCAGTATGTCGGCGTTTTCCTTCTTTGCCACTTCGAGGTTGGCCTTGCTGTTCGAAAGTCCCATCACGAAAGACTCCACGCCCTTGCTCTCGGTTTTTGGGTGCGAGTTGGCGTGTATCGACAGAAAGAGGTCGGCCTTGGCGCGGTTGGCTATCCTGGCACGTTCGGCCAACGAAATGTCCACGTCGGTCTTGCGGGTGTATATCACGGTAACGTCCTCGAAATTGTCGGAGATAACTTTGCCGAGTTTCAGTGCAATTGAGAGTGTTATGTCCTTCTCTTTGTATTTTTTACCCAAAGCACCGGGCTTGGCGCCGCCGTGTCCGGGGTCAATCACAACAGTTTTTACCTGTCCGACAGCAATTTTTTGCGAAAAAACTGCTCCGTTTATCAGAAAAAGGGCAATAAATAGGATTGTTAAACGTTTCATTTTCACAAATATGTAAATTAAGTTTTTATATTCGACTAATAATTTTTATTTTTGCAAATTGAAATGCAAAGATACGTTTTAATTTTGAGATTTTGGATATAAAGAATAGTATAGTACATATAACACTGAAACACAGCTGGTTGCGGTTGTTGAAAACCGTTGCCGTTTGTTGTGCACTGTTCTCTGTATCCCTTTGCCAGACGGCGTTTGGCTCGGAAAACAGCGTCGGAAACTGTTTTTCCACAACTTTTCAACATAAAAAAGTTGCTTTCGCCATCCCCGCTCCCGACACCAATAAAAACAAATCGCAACACGTTGTAAATAAGCTCGATAGCATCCCCGACACTTTGTCCATGGACTCCACCCTTGCAAAGACAAAGGACACGGTGTCAGACACTTTGGCGAAAAAACGCAAGGATTACAAGGGACTTCGCATCTCGCCCAACGCCATCACCGACATCGTAACCTACAAAGCCAAGGACTCGGTGGTGTTCCTGCTCGACGACCGCAAGGCCACACTTTTCAAGGAGGGCAGCATCGACTATCAGGATGTGAACCTCGTGGCCGACTCCATCAGTGTGGATTTCCAGACGCGTATGCTCAACGCCAACGGCCTCACCGACACCAACGGCGCCATTTACGGCCGTCCCAAGTTCAAGGACGGCAGCTCGGAGTACAACGCCAACGAGATAACATACAACTTCAACTCCCGCAAGGGCATCATACAAGGCGTCATCACGCAGGAGGGCGAAGGCTTCCTGCACGGCAGCAAGGTGAAAAAGATGAACGACTCGGTTATGTACCTCAACAGCGGCAAGTTCACCACCTGCAACTATGCCCATCCGCATTTCGCCCTCGAGTTCTCCAAGTCGAAACTCATCACCAAGGACAAGATTGTAACCGGTCCGGCCTATATGACCGTGGGCGACGTGCCTACGCCTCTGGCACTGCCTTTCGCTTTCTTCCCCTTCACCAAAGGCCGCACGTCGGGAGTGCTGATACCGTCGTACGGATGGGCCAACAACCGCGGCTACTACCTGCGCAACGGCGGATATTACCTCGCCATCAACGACTATCTGGACCTCACCCTTGTGGGCGACATCTACACCAACCTCAGCTGGGCCGTCAATCCCAAGTCGAACTACTACCGCAAGTACAAATACCGCGGCGCCGTGGATATCCGCTACGAGCAGACCCGCGAGGGCCTGGAGGGCACCGACACCTACAACCGCTACAACGATTTCAAGGTTGCGTGGACCCACCAGCAGGACGCCAAGGCCAACCCCAACTCACATTTCTCGGCCAACGTGAATCTCGTCAGCCGCAACTACTCCAAGTGGACAAGCAATTCCGCCGACTATTTCAACAGCACCACCACCTCCAGCATAGCCTATTCCACTTCCATAGCAGGCATTTTCAACTTCTCCGCCAATCTGGGCGAGTCGTACAACATCAACACCCGTATGATTGACCTGAAACTGCCCTCCATCTCGTTGAGCAGCAATCAGTTCCATCCCTTCCGCCGCAAAAATCCGCAAGGCTCCTACAAGTGGTACGAAAACATCACCGTCAGCTACTCGATGAACGCCCTGAACAGCATCAACACCGTGGACACGCTGCTGTTTTCGAAGGATGTGCTGCAGAGGATGAAAAACGGCATATCGCACAGCATCCCCGTCTCCAGTTCGGTGAAAGTGTTTAAATATTTCACTTGGACCAATTCGATAAACTACAACGCCCGCTGGCATTTCAACAGCATCCGCAAGAGCTACGACGCCGACTCCGGTGCCGTGCTTACCGACACCGTGTGGGGCTTCGTCACCAACCGCGATGTGGGTTTCTCGTCGTCGCTCAACACCCGCCTGTACGGTGTGTTCAATTTTAAGAAAGGCTTTATCACCGCACTGCGGCACGTTATCAACCCTTCGGTGTCGTTCAACTACCGTCCCGATTTCGGCAACCCCGCCCTCGGCTACTGGCGCACCTACATCGACGGCGACGGCAAGGAGCAGCGCTACTCCATCTTCGAGCAGGATGTGTATGGAGGACCCTCGTACGGCCGCTCGGGAAATATCGCCATGAGCATCTCCAACAATCTTGAGATGAAGGTGAAATCGTCGAAGGACACCGCAAACGGCACCAAGAAGATTGTTCTGCTCGAAAACCTCTCGTTTTCAACGTCGTACGACTTGGCCAAAGACTCTGTCAACTGGTCGCCCTTGTCGGTGTCGGGACGTACCACTTTGTTTAAGAACTGCGTGATAAACTACAGCGCGTCGTTCATTCCTTATTATATCAACGAGAACAACGTTGTTACCAACACATTCCTTTGGGACAAGGAGAAAAAGCTGTTCCAGAAACAGAATTCACAGTGGAATATGCAGCTCAACTGGTCGCTGAACCAAAACACCTTCAAGAAAGGCGGCGGCAAGTCGGGCGGGGCGCCGGCGGCACCCGTGGCCACCAACGTGCAAAACCCCTTCAACACCCCGCAGGGGATGGGTCCGATTATGGACAACTCCGTGCCGTGGAACCTCTCGCTGGCCTACACCCTAAGCTATATCAATACCTATTATGCCGCCAAACTCGGCTACGAGTCGCAGGTGGTGCAGACACTCTCGCTGCGCGGCGACGTTAGCCTCACCAAAAACTGGAAAATAAGCTTCACCACAGGCTACGACTTCCAGAGCAAGGCCATGTCGTACACCTCGGTGGACATACACCGCGACCTGCACTGCTGGGAGATGCATTTCAACTGGGTTCCTTTCGGATACTATAAAAGCTGGAACTTCACCATCAACGTGAAAGCCGGCATGTTGCAGGACCTGAAATACAACAAACGCAACAGCTATCAGGACAACCAAGGATACTACCACAATTAAACACAATGCCGATATGACTTTGGAAGAGTTGCAAAAAATTGTCGATGAGTGGGTTAAGAAATATGGAGTGCGTTATTTCGACGAGATGACCAACACCGCTCTGCTTGCCGAGGAGGTGGGCGAGGTGGCCCGCATAATGGCACGCACCTACGGTGAACAGTCCGCCAAGGAGAACGAAAAACTCGACCTCGCCGACGAACTGGCCGACCTGCTTTGGGTGCTGACCTGCATAGCCAACCAGACAGGCGTGGACCTTACCGAAGCCGTGCGACAGAACATACAAAAGAAAACCAATCGCGACGAAAACCGCCATAAAAACAACCCGAAATTAAAATAATTATGGAAAAACTGTATTACTCCATTTCAGAAGTCGCCAGGATGTTCGACGTAAACACCTCGCTGATACGTTATTGGGAGAAGGAGTTCGACTGCATCAGGCCGGTGAAGAACAAAAAAGGCAACCGGCAGTTCACCCAGTCCGACATCGACAACATACGCAAGATTTACCACCTCACAAAAGAGTGCGGCTTCACCCTCGCCGGCGCCAAGGAACAGCTTAAAACTGCCGAAATCGAGGACGAGAAACTGAAAGCCATCGACACTCTGGCCGAAATCAAGGCCTTTCTGATAGACTTGCGACAGGCTTTGTAGTAGGGGTAGTGCGTTATGAACTAACTTTTACAGGTATGAATAAATGGTTTGTTATTATAGGTTTGGTAGTATTATTTAGCAATACTGTTTATGGACAGGGAAGTTATCCTTTTAAATATCACATAACAAATGAAATCAAACCTGATACTTATATATTAACATATCAAGAAAAATCATCTTTTCTCAAAGGGCAGCCAGACTCAATACTTATTGTATTAAATGATACCGTTTCAGAACAACCAAGATACAGTGCCTATGTGGTATCCTATCCCGATAGAAAGGTTTATGTGGAATTCTATATGACGGACTCCGCTAAAATAGAATATTCATCGGAGTTCGGAATTAGAACAGATGCAATAAAGTGCCCATTTAGAGAGTTTTATATTGTTAAAGATACAAGTAAAACACATGTTATTTCCCAAATAACAATCGAAAGTGGACACTGCTATTACGACAGAAGAATCATATACAGCAAAATACCGTTGAGAAAAAAAACGATAAGAGCTATCCGTGAATATATTTACAACAGAGGCCCAGAACCACCATGTGTAAAAAAGAAAACATGCTATGTTTCATTGCCTGAATTATAAAAATATATCTAATAATCTAAAATATGTTAACTATCAACCGTTTGCTCCTATTAATATTACGTAACAAAAGATAACAATATGGATAAGAATATTAATCATAAATGCCTGATGACTTGTTTTATTTGTACAATTCTGTTATTTTGTATTGCATGCAAAGAGGATATACAAATAAATGATTATTATTATGAAATGTACACCGATATGGATTCAATTCCATTAACATATCAAATAGTTAGAATAGTAGATAGTAATGGTTTTAGGAAACAATTTACATATAACTTTTTTGTTACTTCCGGAATAATGGAGTTTTATTCTAAAGAATATTACAAGATAATGAGGGACGACCTTTTTAGATTAAGAAATAATGAGGGTAACGGAGTTTTGTACCTATCAACCAAACTTAAAGATTCATGCATAACATGGAGCACCGGGAATGAAATAATGGACGTAGTGGCTGCTGAAACAAATTGTTTCCAAGGGGAAAAAAGTATAATAGTGAATAACAATGAATTTTCAACAGCTTATGAATTTTACAAAACTTATGGTATGGGTTGGGGCTGTGTTACGTATATAGTATATTATGACACATCTCTTATTCCTATAAAATATGAACGTATTTCGGGAGATTCTTTTGTCGATTCAATCCGTAGAACCAGTTGTATCCCTTTTGAATCCATATCGCGTTTAAAATGTATTAAATACAAAAATCACACATATTATATTCGGGATTATTTGAAAACGCAACCATAAAAAAGGCAACCGCCAGTTCACCCAGTCCGACATCGACAATATCCGCAAGATATACCACTTCACCAAAGAGTGCGGCTTCACCCTTGCCGGTTCCAAGGAACTGCTGAAAACCTCCGAAATCGAGGACGAAAAACTTAAAGCCCTCGACACCCTCGCCGAAATCAAGGCCTTTTTGATAGACTTGCGACAGGTTTTGTAGTAGGGGAGGTGTTATGAACTTTTACAATTAATCAAAATTATTCTTCAATCAATGGATTTGTTTCATAATAATAAGTCATGGTATCTCTCTTTATCATTTCTTCTTTTGACAATTTTGACCAACCGTGTTTGTCCGTTTTTTTTCTTTTTTTCCCCTTTGGAGTTTGATTGCCATTAGAGGTGTTTTGCAATTTTTCTATTTCTTTTTGCAAAGAATCATTAACAGCGGCAAGTGTCATATCTTTATAACATAGTCCTTCTATGTTGAATCCAAAATATAGTCTCCCCCATCCTTTTTCTATTATCACTTCGCCACTTTCAAGAGTAGTGGTGTTATTACAAAAACAACAGATCGTTTTGAGAAATGGTGGGGACAAAACAATATTATAAAATTGACCAATTACAACATTTCTACAATTGTTATTTTTTTTCTCCACTAATATTTTATATTTATTATCAGCTTTTTTAGCATATAAAACATAGTAATTACCAACGGAATCAATATGGACTATTTCACAAGCCACACATATACTATTAGTATCTGTGTCTTTTTTTTCTTGTGCAAAAAGACAAGATGTTTGTATCGTGAAAGCGAAAATTGCGATAATTATTTTTCTCATATTGTATAGGTGATTTCTAATTTTACATTATTTCTGATTTTATAGTCATTATTATCCGATTATTTGCAAAGACCTTTGGACAAATAGCGAACAAAACGGCACTGCAAAGTTACGATTTTATTTCTTATTTTACAAGTTGGCAATAACTTTTGAATATCCCGCTTTTTTTTTGCGTTTTTCGACATCAAAATTGCCTTTTTCCGCTTCCGATTTTTGGAAAAACGATACGAAAAACGTCTTGCGGTCTCAAAAAAATGTGGTTTTTAATTTTTTGATTGTCAGAAAAATAGAAAGGTGTGGTCAAAAAAAATGAAAATCTTTTTTGTCAATTGAAAAAAAGGTTGTACCTTTGCAAACGATTTTTGAAACGGCTCCGTAGCTTAACTGAATAGAGCAGCTGACTACGGATCAGCAGGTTGGGGGTTTGAATCCCTCCGGAGTCACAAAAGAGAGGCACACGTTTTTTCAACGTGTGTTTTTTTTTTGCCATCAAGAAAAAAAACTTTGTGAAATTCAATAAATTAGTGTATTTTTGCAAACTGCAGTGTCGGATTGTTCCGATGCTATTTTATTGAAAAACACAATGTTGGATAAAAGCACCTTTTAAAGTGGGACTTGAAAAGTACGACATAAAGATACTTCTGGCGCTGTACCAGTCGCTGAAAGGACGCAAGGATTTCTTCAAATTCCTTGTCAAAAACGGCTATCCCGAGCTGGCCGCTTTTTCCAACGCCGTGCGCGGCGACATCGACGCCATGATGTGGCTGTTCAAGAACAAATACGAGTGGCTGGCCATACTTAGCAACGCCATCGACGGCGAGGCCGAAGCCCGCGAGTGGATACGCAAGAACACCGCCGAGGTGAACCTCTATTTCGCTCTTGCCTGCAAAAAGGAGGAGGTGGCCACACGATGGCTGGCCGAACACGACCTCGACATCTTCCTGATGATGGCCAAGGAGATAGACATAGTGCTCGACGTGCAGATGAAAGAAAACCTTTCGCCGTACACAATGAAATTCGGACAATAATACAATTGATATAATGGAAAAACGCAAATTCAATCGTCGTGAAGACGACAACAGGGGAGGCAACCGCAACAACCGCCGTCCCGAAAGAAACAGTTACGAAAACCGAGACCGTCGTGGAGGCCGTCCTTCGCGCGATAGCCGACGCAACCGTCAGGACGACGACTACGACCGCGAGGAGAGCCGTCGTCGCAGGGTCATACACGACGAAAACTGGTTCGACCTCGAACCCGACCAGAGCAAGAACTTCGAGTCGCACCGCGAACGCCGCCAAGAGCGCAACGACCGCAGCGACCGTCCTTTCAAAAGCCGCCGCAACGAGCGTGGCGACCGCGACAGCCGCCGCAACGGCGACCGCCACGAAAGAGAATACCGCGACTACCGTCGCAACCATTCCTACAACGATTTCGACGACAGCGATTTCGACGACGACGATGACGAGGAATACACCTTCACCCCTCGCAACCGTCGCGACAGGTCGTTCGACCGCGACAGCCGTCCGCAGCGCCGCCCGAAATCCGACAGCCGTCCCGCCAAGAAAGCGGACGACGGCTCCATACGTCTGAACAAATACATCGCCAACGCAGGCATCTGTTCGCGCCGCGAGGCCGACGTGCTTATTGCCAGCGGCGCCGTCACTGTGAACGGCGAGGTGGTGGACCAGCTCGGATACAAGGTGAAACCCGGCGACGTGGTGCACTACGGCGGCGAGAAACTGACATCAGAACGCAAACGCTACATACTGCTCAACAAGCCCAAGGGCTATATCACCACCATGGACGACCCGCAGGAGCGCAAGACGGTGATGGCACTCGTTGCCGACGCCTGTCCCGAACGCATTTACCCCGTAGGTCGCCTCGACCGCAACACCACCGGCCTGCTGTTGTTTACCAACGACGGCGAACTGGCCAAGAAACTTACCCATCCCTCCACTGGAGCCCGCAAGGTGTATCACGTGGAGCTCGACAAGCCGTTGGCTCCCGCCGACCGCCGCAAGATTCTGGAAGGCCTATCCCTCGAGGACGGCGACATAGCTTTCGACGCTGTGGAATACAACTCCGACGACCGCAACTCCGTGGGCGTGGAGCTGCACTCGGGACGCAACCGTATTGTGCGCCGCGTTTTCGAGTCGCTCGGCTACGAGGTTTATAAACTCGACCGCGTTATCTTTGCCGAACTCACCAAGAAAAAACTGCCCCGCGGCCAATGGCGCGAGCTTTCGCCTAAGGAAGTGGGATTCCTGAAAATGTTGTAGGCGATGGAGAAAAAGCATAAAGCGGGTTTTGTGAATATCGTGGGCAATCCCAACGTGGGCAAGTCCACCCTGATGAACGCTCTTGTGGGCGAACAGCTCTCCATCATCACCTCCAAGGCACAGACCACACGCCACCGCATAATGGGCATCGTGAACGGCGACGATTTCCAGATTGTCTATTCCGACACCCCGGGCATCGTAAATCCGCACTACAAGCTGCACGAGAGTATGATGGGCTTTGTGGATTCAGCCCTTCAGGACGCCGATATGTTCCTTTTGGTGACCGAAGTGGGGGAGAGCCTCAAAAATCAGGACATACTGCGCAAGATAATCAATTCCGAAGTGCCGATAATTTTGGTAATCAATAAAATAGACACTTCCGACCAAGAAACCATCCTAAAAAAGATGGAATATTGGCAGAACCAGATACCACGGGCCATCATCATTCCGGCTTCGGCCACGGAGAAATTCAATGTGGACAAGATTTTCGACCAGATTCTGGCGCTTCTGCCCGAAAACCCGCCCTATTTCCCCAAGGACGAGCTCACCGACAAGTCGATGCGTTTCTTCGTGTCGGAGATAGTGCGTGAGAAAATACTGATGTATTACCAGAAGGAAATCCCTTATTCCACCGAGGTGGCCGTGGAGTCGTACAAGGAGGAGGACGGGATCGACAAAATTTCGGTGATGATTTACACCGAGAGGGAATCGCAGAAAGCCATAATCATAGGTCACGAAGGCAAGTCGCTGAAAAAGGTGGGCACCGAGGCCCGCAAGGACATCGAGGAGTTCACCGGCAAGAAATGTTTTTTGCAACTACACGTCAAAGTGCTGAAAGACTGGCGCAACAGCGAGAACGCCCTGCGTCGGTTCGGGTACGAAAACTGAGTGACAATTAGTAATTAGTGAATGGTGATTAGTGATTAGAGAACTCTGATGTTTTTTGTTTAACTGTTTAGTTGTTTAGTTGTTTATCCGGAAATCTCCGGTGGCAGAGCCTGTCGAAGCCACCGAATTGCCAACTGCCCCCTGACAACTGAATCCTAAGAAACTATTTCGCTCTGAAGAAAATTTTGATGGGCACCCCTTCGAAATCCCAGATTTCGCGCATGCGGTTTTCTACAAAACGGCGGTAGGGGTCGCGGATGTACTGCGGCAGGTTGCAGAAGAATACGAACTGCGGGTAGGCTGTCGGCAGTTGGGTTATGTATTTGATTTTTATGTATTTGCCTTTCCAGGCGGGAGGCGGGTTCTGCTCTTTCACTATGGGCAGCAGCGTCTCGTTTAGTTCGGAGGTGCTTATGCGTCGCGACCGCGAATCGTAAACCTTGCGGGCGGTCTCCAAAACCTTGTAGATACGTTGTTTGTTGATAACCGAGGTGAAGACGATAGGCACGTCGGAGAAAGGCGCAATGCGTTCGCGGATAAGGTCTTCGTATCTCTTGTGGGTGTGGGTGTCTTTCTCTATCAGGTCCCATTTGTTCACCACAATCACCACGCCTTTGTTGTTGCGCTGGATAAGTCCGAAAATGTTGAGGTCCTGCTGTTCGATGCCCTGCGAAGCGTCGAGCATCAGTATGCACACGTCGCTGTTTTCGATGGCGCGCACCGAGCGCAGCACGGAGTAGAACTCGATGTCCTCGGTGACTTTCTGTTTTTTGCGCAGTCCTGCGGTATCGACGAAATAGAAATCGAAGCCGAAACTGTTGTAGCGCGTAAAGATGGAGTCGCGCGTGGTGCCTGCTATGGGAGTTACGATGTTGCGGTCCTCGCCGGTAAGGGCGTTGATAAGCGACGATTTGCCTACGTTGGGACGGCCTACAACTGCTATTCTGGGCAGGTCGGAGGTCTCGTCCTCGCTGGGTTTCATGTCCTTAACAAGCTCGTCGAGCAGCTCGCCAGTGCCGGAGCCGTTCATTCCCGAGATGGGGTAGATCTCGCCCAAGCCGAGAGCGTAGAACTCCGCTATCTCGTTCATCCTCATTGGGTTGTCCACTTTGTTCACCACGGGTAGAACTTTTTTCTTCGATTTGCGCAGCATATTGGCCACATCCTCGTCCATGGGCGTAAGACCGTCCTTCACGTCGAGCAGGAAAAGTATGGCGTCCGCCTCCTCGATGGCCAGCTGCACCTGCTTGCGGATTTCCGTCTCGAACGAGTCGTCGCTGCCCACCACGTATCCACCGGTGTCTATCACCGAAAAACCGATACCGTTCCATTCCGATTTGCCGTACTGGCGGTCGCGGGTAACGCCGCTGGTCTCGTCGACAATAGCCGAGCGCGATTCGGTAAGACGGTTGAAAAGTGTCGATTTCCCTACGTTGGGACGACCGACCAAAGCTACGATGTTGTTCATAAGATTTTGTGTTTTAGTTAGTTGTGGAGACTGTCCTAAAAAGTTCTGTTTTGCAAAGGTACGCATTTTTTTTGTTTTTTTGTTGATTTTTTGACAATTACGGCGTTTTTGACGGAAAAGCGGTTCTTTTTTTTCTGAAAAATCAAAAAATAAATAGTATTTTTGCAGGTCGATTTGCAGTGGAAGAACAGCGTTGTTTTCTGTCCATCTGTTTGCAAATCAGTAATAAATATAAAAACAACTCCATACGATGAACAACGAATACAAGATTGCCGATATCAACCTCAAGGATTGGGGACGCAAGGAATTGGACACCGCCGAAAAGGAGATGCCCGGCCTGATGGCCTGCCGTAAGAAATACGGTGCACAGAAACCTCTCAAGGGAGCCCGTATCACCGGCTCGCTGCACATGACAATACAAACCGCAGTGCTTATCGAGACACTGCGCGAACTTGGTGCCGACATACGTTGGGCCAGCTGCAACATCTTCTCCACTCAGGACCACGCCGCCGCCGCCATTGCCGCCACGGGAGTGCCCGTGTTCGCTTGGAAAGGCGAGAGCATCGAAGAATACTGGTGGTGCACTCTGCAGGCTTTCTCCTTCCCCGGAGGCAAAGGCCCACAGCTGATTGTTGACGACGGCGGCGACGCCACACTGCTTCTGCACAAAGGCATTGCCGTGGAAAACGACCCCAAACTGCTCGACAAGACTCCCGAAAATCCCGAAGAAGGCGTGATTTTGAACCTTCTGCGCAACGTCTATAAAGAAAATTCCACCAAATGGCACGACATACTTAAGGAACTGCGTGGCGTTTCGGAGGAGACGACCACCGGCGTACACCGTCTTTACCAGATGATGGAACGCGGCGAGCTGCTGATACCCGCCATCAACGTGAACGACTCCGTAACAAAATCGAAATTCGACAACCTGTACGGCTGTCGCGAGTCGCTGGCCGACGGCATAAAACGCGCCACCGACGTGATGATTGCCGGCAAGGTGTGTGTGGTGTGTGGCTACGGAGAGGTGGGCAAAGGCTGTGCCCAGTCGATGCGCAGCTACGGCGCCCGCGTCATCGTTACCGAGATAGACCCCATCTGCGCGCTGCAGGCCGCCATGGAAGGTTTCGAGGTTACCACCTTGCAGGAAGCCCTCAAGGAAGGCAACATATACGTTACCACCACCGGCAACTGCGACGTTATCACCGCCGAGGACGTGGCACAGATGAAAGACGAGGCCATTGTGTGCAACATAGGCCATTTCGACAACGAGATACAGGTGGCACGCATCGAGGCTTGGCCCGGCATCAAAAAAATCAACATCAAACCGCAGGTGGACAAATACGTGTATCCCGACGGACACTGCATTTACCTGCTTGCCGAAGGCCGTCTGGTGAACCTCGGTTGCGCCACGGGACACCCCTCGTTTGTGATGAGCAACTCGTTCACCAACCAGACTCTGGCTCAGATAGAGCTGTGGACCAAGCCTTACGAGGTGGGAGTTTACCGTCTGCCCAAGACTCTCGACGAGGAGGTGGCACGTCTGCACCTCGAACAGATTGGCGTGAAACTGACCAAACTCACTCAGAAACAGGCCGATTACATCGGCGTTCCGGTGGACGGTCCGTACAAAGCCGAGCACTACAGATACTAAAACAATAAATCGTGCGTTATCCCGTTAACGATAACGCAACCGGCCCCGTAGTTTAGTTGAATAGAACGGCAGATTCCGGTTCTGCAGGTCGGGGGTTTGAGTCCCTCCGGGGTCACCAAGAGAAGAAGCTTTCGGGCTTCTTTTTTTTGTTTTCAGAAAAACATTTTTCAAAGGTTGTAGCGAAAAGATGTCGGCGGTGTCTATTGTGTTATCTAATTCAAATTCAAAAAAACGAACAAAAAAATGAGAAAAAGTACACTTACAATGGCTTTCGCCACAGCATTGATGCTGTTTGCAGGCACTTCGCTTGCGCAAATCAGACAAGGTGTCATCGGCAACGGAGTATTCGAGGATTCTGACGGCAATCCTTCTACAGTTTATGGTCTGGATTTCAACGACGACGGACATCTGGAATTCAAACTTAGTACATATTCGATTACCAACGATTACATTATCTATAATTGGACCGACGGTGGCAACAACGTATGCAACTCATCGATGGGTTGGGACTATGCTGCAGCTCTCTCTCAAGGTACTGCAATCGGACCCAGCAGCAACTGGGAAGGTCAGGGCGACTGCATGGTTAACTCAACCTACCCAAGCCAGTATTTTCTCGGCTTCCGTATCCGCTTGGACGACGGAGTGCACTACGGCTGGGCAATGGTTAATGTATCTTCGACTGCACTTAACTGGGTTAAGATTTACTACCAAGCCACTCCTGGCATGGCAATCAACGCTGGCGACGAAGGTTCTTCGGCCATCACCGAAGCTGAGGCTAACTATGAGATATTCGCCACAGGCAACAACACAATACGCATAAATGCCGAAAACGACGAGGAGTTCCGCATCTACGACCTCTCCGGACGCAATGTGGCAACTTGTCATGGCAACAGCGCCGTGGTGATGCCCAACAAGGGCGTGTATGTGGTAAAAAACAGAAACACAGCCAACAAAGTAATAGTTTTCTAAAGTTTTAAATTAAACATTGTCGAAAGGACGTCGTGGTTAACGGCGTTCTTTTTTTTTGTTAAAAGAGAAAAAGAAAAGGCCGAAATTTGTAAAAAAATGTTATATTTGCAGTCTTAAATAATAAAGAAAATTTATTTAAAATCATTGATAATGAAAAGGATAACTTTGAAAATTGTTGTCGCAACCGTGATTGTTATGGCTGCGTCGGGTTTATGTGCCAGTGCTTCACCTGTGGATACCAACACGGCCAAGGTAGTGGCAAAGAATTTCCTGCAAAAACACGATCCATCGGTGAAAACCACAGGGGCGTTACGTGTGTCATCAGTGGCAAGAGCCAACGGCCTTTCAAATCTTTACATAGTGGAACGTACCGACAGAGCGGGTTTTGTGGTGATTTCCGCCGACGACTGCGTTCAGCCTGTGCTGGCCTATTCCACAACCAGCCCTGCGGACATTAAGATTCCCGAAAGCACCATGGATTGGTTCCGCGGTTACGACGGAGAGATAGGCTACTGTGTTTCGAACAACATTCAGGCTACCGAAGAGGTGCGTTCTCAATGGAACCAACTCGTTGCCAATCAAGCACAAGCACCCACGCCTTTTTCTGAAGATGGTATTTTGGACGTGCCAGCCAGCACTCAGTCAAATAACAATGCTGTTGTGGGGCCGCTTTTGACCACCACTTGGGATCAGGCACCTATTTACAACAACCTTTGTCCTTTCGACTACACCTACAACGAACGTACAGTGGTGGGATGTGTGGCAACGGCAATGGCTCAGATAATGAAATACTGGAACTACCCAGTCCACGGAATAGGTTCTAATAGCTATTCTTGCAGCAACACTTATGGCAATTATGGAACTCTCAGCGCGAATTTCAGTACTGCCACCTACGATTGGGCAAATATGCCTAACTCACTTAATGCATCAAGCACATCCGCACAGATTAACGCTGTGGCAACATTGTCGTACCATTGCGGTATATCAGTGAATATGATGTACGGAGTGTCAAGCCGTGGTGGAAGTGCAGCTTATACCAATGGCGACTATTACTCTACTTCCGAATACGCACTGAAGACTTATTTTGGATATAAGACCACTCTCGAAAGTGCATACCGCAGCTATTATAGTGATGCCCAATGGAATGCTATCATACGTAGCGAAATAGACGCCAACCGTCCTATCCTATACAGAGGTAGCGGTACAGGTGGCGGACACGCTTTTGTATGCGATGGCTATGATAATGATGGCAAGTTCCACTTTAACTGGGGATGGAGCGGAAGCTACGACGGTTTCTTTGCCTCCAACAACCTTGCCCCGGCAGGTGGTGGAATAGGTTCCAACCAATCCAACACTTTTAACGACGGACAAGCTGTTGTTATAGGCATTGAGCCAAACAACAATAGTCTTGTGGTGCGTCCCGAAGCCATGACTGCATCTCCTATCGGTGGTACCCAAACCCTCACTATCCGTCCTGCTGTTTCCGACACCAATAGTTGGCATGCCTCAACTATTCATCAGTGGATAAGCCTTTCGGCAAATACCGGAGCTGGTTCCGGAACGGTGGCAAACATCACCGTTACAGTACAACCCAACTTGTCTGGATACAACCGCAGGGGAGAAATAACAGTGGTACATCATAATGATACTGTTATAGTCCCCGTTTTGCAGGGATATGGCACTAACTGTCTGTCGGGACAGTACGGCAATAACGACAGAAACTATATTAAAATTTTCGATACGAACAATACAATGGTGTTCCGTCCGGAGATGTACGGACATTTCAATCCCGGCGACACTGTCAAGAGCTTTTTCTTTTCTACATATTACCATTCGCAGTATCCAAGTTATTCCGACAGTATTTTTACTTTGAAGATTTACGAAAATCCCACAATTACCAGTCTGTTGGATCAAGGATATTGGGATACTGTGCCGAATGTGATGGGCACTATGGTCTACAGTCAAACCTATTATCAGCCTACTCAAGGCGACCAGATTGTTCCATTGACTACACCATACGTGGTAAATGGCAATCCTTTCTGGGTGACACTTACCAGCGAAGGGCAGTCTCTTGTGCGTTTCTATGCTGATCCCATCGGCGACTCAATACTCTATGCAAATTATCCTTTGCTCGACTCGGCTAATGGAAGATACCTTGAATGTAGAAACAATAAAATACACAAGGCATATATGGCAGATTGGGCTGTCGACCGCAATTATGTTTATCAGTTTAATACCTATTATGTGTTTGGTATAAACGTTTCTGTTAATATTCCTGTGGTCATCACCGCCCGTCCCGATACCGCAAACCACGGCTATGTGCTTGGTGGCGGGGCTTACAATGTCGGTGACACCGTAACTTTGCAGGCTTTCGCATTGCCAGGCTATTCGTTCGTCCGCTGGAGCGACAGCGTGGCCACTCCCACACGCACTTTCGTGATACAGCCCAACACCTACTATCCCGACTTTGTAGCTGTTTACAATGCTCGCACATCTTACACACTCTCCGTTACTACGGCCACCCCGCAGTTGGGAACAACAATCGGTAGTGGCAGATACTACGCTGGCGACACTGTCTCGGCAATAGCCATACCCGCCGACTCCACTCGCTATTTCGTCCGTTGGCACGACAACAACACATCCAACCCGCGTCGTTTTGCCATCAGTGCCAACACTCAGCTCGTAGCCACATTCGCTACACATGCTGCAGGGGGCATGATTGTCCACGACACCATTCACGACACCTCATACGTTAATGTGTCTGTCCACGACACCACATATATCAACGTGGCTGTTCACGACACCATCCACGACACAGCCTATATCAACCTGCCGCAGCATAATTTCAACATCTCCTCCGCCAACAATGCGCAGGGCGTTACCGTGGGTAGCGGCACTTATCCGCAGGGCTTGCGCATAGGTATCGCCGCTGTTCCCGCCGAGGGCTACCGTTTCAGTCACTGGAGCGACAACAGCACCGACAACCCGCGTCATTTCACCGTTTCGGGCGATGTGACGCTGACAGCCCATTTCACAGCCGGCAGTCAGGCTGTCCCAACTCCCGACAAGAGTGTCACCATCGACATTTATCCCAATCCCACAACGGGATTCATAACTCTCTCGCAGTTTGCCGAAAAGGTGGAAGTTCTCGACACTTGGGGCCGTCTGGTGGCTGTGGCTGAAAATGTGATAATCATGGACCTTTCGGACCTCGCCGAAGGTACTTACACGCTGCGTATCAGCACACAAGGCACAGTGGTGCTGAAAAAAGTTGTCAAACGATAACATTCTAAAAAAAACTATAGACGAAAAATCCGTCCGCAAGGGCGGATTTTTTTTGTCTTTTTTCGACGGGAAACGCCGACACGACATAAGAAAAGCCGTCGTTTTGTTTACTAATTCAATAAAGTTGGATTTTTGCCACAAAAAATTGAAATTAAAATCGTATCTTTGCAAATTCAAAAGCAACGCAAAAACGACGACAAACTCTTTTACAGACAAGGAATATGCCTAACTTGCAGGACATAAGGGAACCCATAAAGCACTCTTTCGACGCTTTCGAAAAGGTCTATGCTTCATATACCGGCAGCACCGTGGCATACGTCGATTCCTGTCTGTCGAAGTTGGGCGCAGACAACGGCAAACGCGTGCGGCCCCTGCTTCTGCTGCTCTCGGCTGGACTTTTCAGCAACCCCTCCGAAAAGGCCGTGAAACTCGCCGCCGCAATGGAAATCCTGCATATCACCTCCCTAGTCCACGACGATATTGTGGATGAATCCAACGTGCGTCACGGGCAGCGGACTCTCAACGCTTTGGAAGGCAATAAGTTGGCCGTACTCACCGGCGACTATCTCTTTTCGCAGGTGTTGCGTCTCTGTTCCGAAACGGGCGACATCGCCGTGGTGGACGACATAGCGAAGCTGGCGCAGAACATGGGCGAAGGCGAGCTTATACAGCAGTACGTCACCAACAAGCGTATCGCCGACGAAAAGGATTATTTCACCGTAATTGAGAAAAAAACCGCAGTTTTTATGTCGCACTGCTGCCGAATCGGAGCCTATTGCGCCGGCGCCGACAGCCAGTCGCAGTCGGCACTCGCACAGTTCGGACTCTCCATCGGCATGGCGTTCCAGATAAAGGACGACGTGCTCGACTTTATCGGCACGGAGACCGGCAAGCCTTTGGGCAACGACCTTCGTGAGCACAAAACCACCCTGCCGCTGCTCTATCTGCTGCGCAACTCCGCCAACGCCGAGGCGGTGAGAAACCGTCTCTCCAACGACATCCTCTCCGACGACGACGTGGATTCCATCGTAGCCGAAGTTCTTAAAAGCGGCGGCATAGAGTATTCGTTGCGGAAAATCGAAGAATACGCCAAAGAGGCACAGAAACATCTCGAAACTCTGCCCGACAACGCCTGCAGACATTCGTTGCAACGGCTGTCGGAATTTATAGTAAACAGAAATTATTAATATACAAAAACTTACAGTAATGAAAAAGTCACTTTCCTTTATCGCTGCAATGCTGATTTTCTCGGTGGCCGTATTGGCACAGGAAAAGACTTTCAGCACCTTGCCCGCCAACATCACCATCAAGAACGTCGACGGACAGAACGTGCAGACTTCCGTAATCCAGAACGACGGCAAGCCCATGATTATCAGTTTCTGGGCCACTTGGTGCAAGCCCTGTCTGCGCGAGCTCAACACCATCAAAGAGGTGTATGCCGACTGGCAGGAAGAGACTGGCGTCAAGCTCGTGGCCGTCTCCATCGACGACGCACGCACCTCGGCACGCGTGAAGACCCTTGCTGAAAGCAGCTCGTGGGACTACGAGGTGTATATCGACCAGAATCAGGACCTCAAACGCGCCATGAACGTGGTGAACGTGCCGCATACCTTCATCATCGACGGCAAAGGCAACATAGTGTGGCAACACACAGCCTTTGTGGAAGGTAGCGAGGAAGAGGTGATAGAGCTTATTCGCCGTTTGAACAAAGGCGAGGATATTTCTGAATAATGTTTTGAAGATGAGAAAGATAACACTTGTCGGGATTGCGGTGGCGCTGTGTGCCGCTCTCCCACTGAAAGCCCAGAACATCCTCGGCGGACACGTTACGGGCAACGTGCAGATCGACGCACAGGTGTCGCGCGAGGACACAGCCATAGGTGCCGCCGACGTGCCGGAGAAATTCCTCTCCAACGTTTTCGGCAACATCCTTTACACCAACGGCAATTTCACGGCAGGACTGCGTTTCGAGTCGTACCTCAACCCCATGCTCGGCTTCGACGAACAGTACAAAGGCTACGGCTTCGCCAACAAATTCCTGTCGTTCCAGAACGAGAAATACGAGTTCACCGTCGGCAATTTCTACGAACAGTACGGCAGCGGACTTATATTCCGCAGCTACGAGGACCGCAACCTCGGCCTCGACAACGCCATGATGGGCGTTAACGTGAAATTCCGTCCCTACAAGGGCATCACCCTCAAGGGGATGGTGGGAAAACAGCGTTACTACTGGGATTACGGCCCCGGCATCGTGCGCGGCTTGGACGGTGAGATTGCCCTCAATAGTCTGATTTCCAAATGGGAAGAAACTAAAACGCGCATAACCCTCGGCGCTGGCTTTGTGAGCAAATACGAAGCCGACGAAACCATCCTCGACGTGGCCAACAGCGAGTACAAGCTCAACCTGCCGCTCAACGTGGGAGCCGCCTCGTTCCGTTTCGACCTCAGCCACGGACGCTGGAACCTGCAAACTGAGTACGCTTTCAAAGGTCAGGACCCCAACGCCACCAACGGCTACATCTACAAAGGCGGCAACGCCCTGCTGGTGTCGGCGTCGTACGCACAGCGCGGACTGGGTATCAACCTGCAGGCCAAACGTGTGGACAATATGGGATTCAAATCGAAACGCTCCGAAACGGGCGAGATGCTGTATATCAACTATTTGCCGGCAATGACACGTCAGCACACCTACGCGCTGATGAACATCTATCCCTACGCCACGCAGGTGAACGGCGAGATGGGCCTGCAGGCCGACATCGCCTACAACATTAAGAAAGGCACCTGGCTCGGCGGCAAATACGGCACCGACGTGAAAGTGAACTACGCACGTCTGCAGTCCATCGACAAACAGCAGATCAGCGACACCGTGCCAATCGGCAAGATGGGCACCGACGGATACAAGTCCGACTTCTTCGCTGTGGGCGACGAGCTTTATTACGAGGATTTCAACGTGGAGATAAGCAAAAAACTCTCGTCGAAGATGAAACTCAACCTGATGTACGCATATATCAGTTTCAACCCCGTGGTAGAAGGCCATCCGGGCGATATGCACTACAACAACGTGCTGGTTGGCGACCTCACCTACAAGATAAACAGCAAGAACGTGATCCGCGGCGAGCTGCAGTGGCTCAAGACCAACATCGCCTACACCTCCGACGACAAGCGTAGCGGCGACTGGGCCATGGCTCTGGTGGAATACAACTTTACGTCGAAATTCTTTGTGTCGCTCTCCGACCAGTACAACTACAACGGCGGCGGACAGCACTATTTCAACATTTCGGCGGGCTACACCCACAAGACTACCCGTTTGCAGATAGGCTACGGCAAACAGCGCGAAGGCCTGCTGTGCATCGGCGGCGTGTGCCGTCAGGTGCCGGCCTCCAACGGATTGACACTTTCACTTACAAGCAGTTTCTAAACATCAGCAACCAATGAAAAAGATATTTTTGATGATAGCAGCCACGGCATTGTTTTTCGCCGCCTGCGACAAGATAGAAGAAGACCAGTACCTGATTTACTCCGGCAGCACCGCCACATGGCAGGACGGCAGCCATATTGCCTCGCCCGTCAACAGCGTGTTTATGGAGAAATACACCGGCATGCGCTGCAGCAACTGTCCGCAGGCCGACACCGTTATTGCAGCCCTGCAAGCCACCTATGGCAACAGCCTTGTGGTGGTGGCTGTACATGCTTTGGACGCTTTCGCGAAACCCTATTCCGGCAACGAGGATCTGCGTACCGAGGTGGGAAACGCATGGGTGAGCAATTTTGGCATCACCAGCCTGCCCAAGATACTGATAAACCGCAACAGCGGGCAGCTCTCCGCCGACGCGGCAGCCACGGCCATCGAAGCCGAGCTGGCACAGCCGCAGATGGTGGCTATGGAACTGACTACCAGCTACAATGTATCCACACGCAAAGTGGAGATAACCCCCAACATCGAGTTTTTGCAGGATGTGGAAGGGCAGCTCGCACTTACGCTGATAGTTACCGAGGACTCCATTGTAGGGAAACAGCTGGCGGGCACCACGCATATCGAAAACTACGTGTACAACCACGTTTTGCGCACAGCAGTCACCGACCTGTGGGGCACCGACATCGAGGCCGAAGGCAGGGCAGGGGAGTGCCGCAAAGGTACTTTCAAATACACCCTTCCCGAAGCATGGGACAACGGCAAGGAGGTGGCTCCGGCAAAATGTCATATCGTGGCCATTGTCTCCGACAAGGAATCGAAACGGATTTTGCAGTGCGCCCAAAGCCGACTGGTGCAATAGTTTTTTTTGAAAGTTTCGGGGTGAAAATTGGTAAAAATTGCCTTCCGGAAACCGAAAAAAAAGCTTCGGAGACGTAAAAACGGCACTTTTTTGGTGTTTTGATATTGTTGAAAATCAATATATTGTAAAGAATTTAGAAAAAAAAGTAGAAAAAAGATTGCAGATTGAAAAAAAAATAGTATTTTTGCAATCCCAAATTTAAAGAAAAATGGCAAAGAAAAATAAAGACGCAAGAGTTCAGGTTATACTTGAATGCACCGAGCAAAAGGCAAGTGGTGTGCCCGGTATGTCACGTTACGTTACCACCAAAAACAAGAAAAATACCCCGGGCCGTTTGGAATTGAAGAAATACAATCCCTATCTGAAAAAAGTAACTGTACACAAAGAAATTAAATAGTAAAGAGTTATGGCAAAGAAAGTAGTTGCAACACTGAAGACATCCTCGGGCAAGGATTATGCAAAGGTTATCAGAACAGAACGTTCTCCCAAAACCGGTGCTTACATTTTCAAAGAAACCATTGTGCCCAGCGACCAAGTGAAAGAATTCTTAGCAAAGAAATAAATTTTTTTCATACGCTTTTGTTTTTAGCCTCTCTTAAGAAATTAAGGGAGGTTTTTCTTTTTATTTGAACATGAATTGCCGTGAATTATTCATGAATTTGTAGATGAGGCTTTTCTGCGGTTTTTGGACTGTCTTTTTATGAAAGTGTGGTATGTTTCGGAAATTTTTCGTACTTTTGCAGTGTCGAACATTGTTTAGAAAACAAGATTATTTTTGATTTATGGAGAACCACAATATGTCTATAAAAAGAATAACAGCAATAATGATAGTAATTGTATGCGTTGTTTCCTGTTCGAAAAAAGAAACTGGGTGCGACGATGCTTGTTATTATTATGACGACGAGACAAATAAGGCGATTTTTTATTTGAATAATGATTATGTGTCATACGATTCTGAAAGCAAAAAAGTGAAAGATACCGCATGCAAGACATACGATTTTCGAAGCGACTTTGAAAGTGGCAATTATGTAAAACATAATTTTATCTCGACGGCTTCGAATTTCGACACGGTTGAAATTTCAAATTGCTTATATCTGGATAAACTTTTTATTTCTTTGATATACAACCTTCGCATAGTTGGAGATGTGTGGACGGTTTCAATCTATTTCCCTTCAGATAATTGCGATTTCATTGTTTGGAACAAGGCCCCGCAACCATTTAAGGGAACTTATAAATTCAGAGTCGGTAAATCTGAAAACATTGCATTTAATGGATGCTTGAACGAATTGAAAGATGAATTGAAGTCGAATTATTATCCGTTCAATAATACTGACGGATATCATATGGAACCCATGCCCGCGCTGTATTTGAGATTGATAAACAGTCGAGAACAGACGGAATACTTCGCTTCCCGATTTGGAGTGGAAAATCGTATTATAGAAAACAAGTTGTCTGTATTCGGACAAATAATTGATGTTATATTGATTAGACATTTACTTCTTGAGAATTCCTCTGAAAAAATCTGTGATGATATTACGCTTTTGGATATAAGGGACAGATTCAATTCGTACCTGGGGAAGGACTCATTTACCGGTTTTTTGGTTGAGGACTTTGATTCGATTCTGCCACCGCCAGAGCCAACGGATAATAAATGATAATCTCTTCGAAAATGATTCCGAAATTAACGTGTCTTTGCTTTTTTAGACACGAATTGCCACGAATTATTCATTAAATGGTAGATGAGGCTTCTGCAGTTTGGTGCTGCTTTTTTATGAAGGTGTGGCGAATTTCGGATTTTTTTTCGTACTTTTGCAGTGACGAACATTGCTTGGAAAACAAGGATTTTTTGAAACATGAAAACAGCAAAAATATTAGCACTTATCGGTTGTCTTTTGATTGTGTCGTGCGGTATTAAAAACGGAAATGGCGAGACTGAGGGTGAATTAATACTGTGCAAGGGGTTGGATGCGAAACCCATATTGTTGCACTTTGTTACAGACGATGTTGGATATGCGTTTGTAAATGTCGGGTATATGTATATGCAAGCGGCAGCGGTTATTTACAAAACTATGGATGGCGGCAAGAACTGGAATAAGGTCAAAAGTGTTGAGAATTATCTATTTAGCGGTACTAAGTCGGTTGCGATTGGAGAAAACATCTATTGCTATATAAATAGCGAGGATGATTATTCGGTTAATCGGATTGTGTGTTTCAACTGTCAAAACAACACTGTAAAAGTGTCGGATTTTGTTGCCCAAGCTATTGGAGATGTTTGGGAACAAAACGGAAAAATATGCAGCAATGTTTATCTCGATTCCGTCTATTGTTTATTGCAGGTTGACACAAGTTTGAACAACTTCGTAGTGAAAAAGAGAACAGATAATAAAGAGATGTCGGATGGTTTTTGTTGCGACAAAAGCAATATCTATTCTATTACTTATGATAATCAGTTGGTTGTTCAATCCGATAGTTGTGTAAAAAAGATTACTATATGTAATCCGCAGTGCATTACAAATATAGCTGAAGGGAAAGTGCTTGTTGCCGCCAACACTTCAAGGGATACTATAACATTATTTGAATACTCCTCCGATTCGAATCGGCTAAGGGCAACACATACAATACCAGGCTATAACATTGCCAAGGATTTTCAAATGGACAAGGCGAATAAAACTCTTGTCGGTTTTGTTGGAAATATCAAAGGTCATCATGAAGAATACGATATGGTTTGTTGTCCGATTGAAACACAGCAATTGTCAATAGTAACTTTGCTGATACCATATGATGTCACGCCAAATGACATTACGGGAAAATATGTGTTTGTGTTTGTGAACAGATACTTTCTACAGAGATACACTTTGCCACGATGATTGTGTTGTGTTCGATTATCACAAAATATTAATTAGTTTCCATCAAAAATATTATTTGCAGCACCTGACGTGGCTTGCTATTTTTCAACTTTGAACATAACGGGCACAACGTATTTCATCCTTACAATTTTCCCATCGAGTTTGGCCGGAATCCAGCGAGGCATCAGGCCTATTACGCGCAATACCTCATCGTCGAAGTCTTTGCCCAAACTGCGCAGGATTTTTGCGTTGGAAATGCTGCCGTCTTTTTCTACCAATATCTGAGCGAATACCCGTCCGGATACGTTTGCGCAGGTGGATGGATAACGGAGATTTTTGGCAATGAAGCTGTAAAGCGAGTCCTCCCCGCCGGGGAATTGGGCATGAATGGTTTTTGAAGCGCCGTAGACGGTCGTGTCCTCATCGTTTTTTTCCATAATCATTATCACGTTCGACACTTTGCGTTCGCCCTTGTGGTCGAAACGTCCGTTGTCCGTGGGGTAGTTCACTATGCCGTTTTCGGGGTATCCGCGGAGGTAGAGGGTGGTGGAGCCGCCGCCGTCGAGGTTGATGGCGTTGGTGCATCCCAGCCACAGCAGTGTCTGTTCCAACTCGGTGAGCGACATTCCTTGTGAGAGTTTCATCCGTCCGTCGACGGTGAAAAGTAGCACGGTGCCGTCGGGTTTCAAACCCATGGCGGTGCGGTTGTGGCGGTAGGTTACAAAAGTGCGGTCGTTGCGTTGTGGCACGGCCTTGCCGTCGATGATAAGCATCGGGCCGGCGGTCATCACGTTTTTCACTGTGGAGTCGAAATAGTGTTCCTCCCAATGGCGGTTGCTGTCGGGCACGCAGAGGGTGGGACGGCCGTTTTCGAGCACGATGGTGGCGTACTGGTAGTATTTGCGGTTTGCTGTGTCGCTTTTCTGTGGCGTGTTTTCGCCCACTTGCTTTCCGCCAATGCGCAGGTAGCAGATGGGGTTGTGGAGGTCCATGTCGAAAAACGAGCCGTTTACAGCGGCAATGGCGTTGCTGTCTTTGGCTATCTCGGAGGTGGGGGTGCGTTCGGGCCTGTGGGCAAAGGCCAGGCGTGTATTGCTTTGCGGCAAAATCTCCAAAACGCAGATGTATTGGTTGGAGTTGAAAATCTCGTTGTTGGCGAGTTGTACGCGTTTGTAAACAACGCCGTCGGCGATGGTGTCGATCTTCCATTTGGCGTTGACAAGTCGTGTGGAGTCGTTGTTTTCGGCAACGCTTGGATTTGTGGCATTTGCGCACGAAACGCTGCAGAAAGTCAGTAACAGGCAGGTCGCGAGAAGGAGTCTTTTTGTCATATCTGTTGTGGATTTAATAATTGATCGAAAAAGTCGGGAAAGGATTTCGCCACGGCGGCGGGATTTTCCACCTCCACACCGTCGAGCAGGCAGGCCAAAGTTGAGAACGACATCACCATGCGGTGGTCGTTGTAAGTCTCAACAATCTTTTTTACAGCGAGTTGCGAAGGGAAAAGGTGCAAGCTCTCGCCGGTGGCTTCGCTACGGCACCCCAGCTCGCCTAGCTCTTTAAAGAGAGCGTCCAACCGACGGGACTCCTTGAAATTGAGGGTGTTGAGTTTGGTAAATTCGGCTTCGATGCCCAGTCCTGCGCAGGCCACCGCCAACGACAGCACCAGATCGGGGTTGTCGGAACAGTCGAAAGTCTGTTTTGTCTCGGCATGCCAGCCGCTGTTGGTCAGCACGGTGCCTTCGGCGGAGAAGTCGGTATGTACTCCGAGGCGTTCGTACCACTGCCACACAATTCCGTCGCCTTGCAGAGAGACGGGGTACAGCCACGGCAAAAAGATTTTCGAATTGGGCGAAAATGCCACCACGTTGTATGCGTAAGATGCAGATGTCCAGTCGTTTTCTACCACCACGGTAAACGGATTTACCTTGCTTACAGGTCGCACGGTGATTTCCAACGTTTTTTTACTTACATCGTGGCCGCAGGCTTTTAGCACTTCGCAAGTTGTTGAGATATAGGCTTTTGATACGGGGATGTTGTCAAATTTTATTGTCAGGGGCTTTTCCATGGTTTGTGCTACAAGGAGTAGGGCGGAGGCGAACTGGCTGCTTCCTTTGCCCGAAAGACGCACCTCGCCGCCTTTCAGACGGGTGCCGCGAATCTCCACGGGCAGAAAGCCTTCCTGCTCCAAGCAACGGATATGTGCACCTATACTTCTCAGTGCGTCAAGGAGTTCCGCCATGGGACGCTGTTTCATGCGCTCGTCGCCGGTAACTACGAAAGTGCCTTTCTGTGTTGCCAGCAGTGCTGTTATGAAACGAGCCACCGTTCCGGCGTTTTTGCAGTGGAAAGTGTTGTCTTTCCGATCCTTAAGCTGTTCCAGCATCTGCTTGAGCAGCATTGTGTCGTCGGCTTGCGACAAGTTATCTATCTCCAGTTTTTCGCCACACAAATAGTTGACAATCAGCCATCTGTTGGAGAGGCTTTTGGATGCGGGCAACTCCCATTGGTATGCACCACTGTAATTCAATTTAGGTAACAACATAATCAACAGATATTTTTTTTATTTTTCGATTCCGTATTTTTTCAATTTACGATAAAGTGTGCGTTCGGAGATGTTGAGGTCGGCGGCGGCGGGTTTGCGGTTGCCGTGGTGTTTCTCCAACGCCTTTATTATGGCTCGTTTCTCGCGTTCTTCGAGAGCGAGGGGCTCATCTTCAATTACTTCAGTGGCGGCAAACTCTTCGGGTTCGTCGGAGTTCGAGATATAGTGTACGGGCATGTCGTCGTTGTGCGCGATGATGGTTGGTACGGCTTCCACTGGATGTTGTGCAATGGGCTGTTTTACAGGCATTCCTCCACGGGCTAGTTCGGAAATGGTGCCTTTCAGCTCGTTTATTTCGTTGTGCAGTTCATGAATCATGTTACCCATCGACAGAACACGGAGCAGCAGTTCGCGGTCGGTCATTTCGGTGGAGCCGTCGCCGTTTTTGTAAACGGTGGGTACGTTGCCTGAGGCGTTGTATTTCAGATAGTTGTGTAGAGTCTCGCGTGTGATGGTCCTGTCGTATTCAAGCACGGATATGCTTTCGGCGAAGTGCTTGAGTTCCCGCACATTTCCATACCACGGGTAATTGACGAGGTATTGCTTGGCGTCGTCGGACAGACGTACGGGGTCGGTATGCTGGCGGTCGGCCACGTCGGCGGCGAATTTGCGGAACAGCAGAGGGATGTCCTCCTTGCGTTCGCGCAAAGCGGGCACTTTTATCGAAATCTGGCACAGACGGTAGTAGAGGTCCTGACGGAATTTGCCGTTGCGCACGGCCTGCTCTATGTCCACGTTGGTGGCGGAGACGATACGCACGTCCACTTTTTGCGGCACCGAGGAACCTACGGGCAGTATCTCGCCGTTTTCGAGCACACGCAGCAGCTTGGCCTGCATGCTGAGCGGCAGCTCGCCCACTTCGTCGAGGAAGATGGTGCCGCCGTTGGCCACCTCGAAATAGCCTTTGCGGTCGGTGTCGGCACTGGTGAAAGAGCCTTTTTTGTGGCCGAACAGCTCGCTTTCGATGGTGCCTTCGGGGATGGCGCCGCAGTTAACGGCTATCAGTTTGTTTCGGGAGCTGCGTCCGCGGTCGCTGTTGTCGTGGATGATACGTGAGAAAATCTCCTTGCCCACGCCGCTCTCGCCCATTATCAGCACGCTCATATCGGTTGGGGCCACGCGCACTGCCATCTCTATGGCGTGGTTAAGAAGAGGGGAGTTCCCGATTATGTCATATTTCGCCTTTACGGATTCTATATTCATATATCGCAGTGTTTTAAGCAATTGTGTTGAATTGTTTTTTTTGATAGCTTTGCAAATATACGATTAAAAACTGACATATTGGCAGTTTTTTTGTTAAAATGCAAAAAAAAACGGCCGAGACATCATATCCCGACCGTTTTTTTGTTTGATTCTTTCGTTGTTGTCAGAAGGAGAATACGTAGGCTGCACCGATGTTCATCACCCATCCTTTTTGTAGTGTATACGACTTCAGTTTAGTGCCTTCGGCGTTGGCGTCCACTTTCTTTTCGGAGATATAGTCGGCAAGTAGATAGAGAGTTACGGTGTGTTGCTTGTTGATGTTGTAATCGGCTCCTAGCGAAGTCCTGTAGCGGTTGAGGTAGCTGCCGTTGAAGCCTTCGAGGAACCAGCCCGCCTCGCCTTTCACCGAGCCCTGCGGGGTGCAGTAGTTGGTGCCGTTGAAAGAGGCTTTTATAACAGGAGCGTTGAGGTAGTGGCGAAGCTCGAAATATGCGTAGGGTTCCACTTTGACGAATCCCTTGTATTTGGCCATTAAGCGGCTTTTCAGCGTCAGCGCCGTGGCGGGGTTTTGGTACGGGTTGTAGTAGCCTGTGCGGTGGGTGGCTTGTAGGCGCTCTTTCAGTGAGAAATTCCAGGCACCGAAAGAGAGAGTGCCGGTTACGTCGAAATAGAAACGGTGGCGGGGGCTGGAGAAACGGCTGGAATCAGTGTCGTAAGGGTTGATAAGCACGTAGCCCAAGCCGAACCTAAGGTAGGGGAGTACCTTGTATTTCACTCCAACAGTGGTCTGCAGGCGGCCAAGGGTGCCAAAATTTTCGGTCATCCGTGCCTCCTCTTCCAGCGTAATATGCAGACCTTTGGTAATCTTTTTGTCGAGCCCGGCGGAGATGCGTCCGCCAAATTCGGTGTCGAGGTCCACGTCGGTTTGCGCCAACGCAGACACACAGGGTAAAAGGATTGCCAATGCCAGCAGAACGACAGTCTTTTGGTAGATTTGTTTCGTCATATTCTTCATCTATTTACAAATCAGGTAATTGCTTAATAAAAACCGCCGCCGCTCGAATAGTTGGTGAGCGACACCTGCGAGCCTCCCGAAATGGTGCCGTCAACGGTGAAGGTGTTGTTGAAATAGCTGGTGCCGCCGTTTACGGTAACTCCCGATTTTACTGTGGGTTGCGAGCTGCCCGACACCACAAGGGTCGGTGTTCTGCTGCCGCCACCGCCGGGACCGAAACCGCCACCTGATGTGGAGATAGTAGGAGTTTTAAAAGCGTAAGTATTTGATCCAACGGTTATTGAATACCATGTGTTTGACGTTGCCGACGAGGCTTGGTAGCAGCTCTGTGTAAGCTGAGAACCGTTTTCCAAACCGCCTATCACGATAAGTGTGCCGCCTTCGACATGAAGTTTTTTGCCGCCTTCGGTGTTGGCATCGAGCGACACTTCGGGGCTGCCGGCTGTGGTTACGGAATATACCACGCCACCACGGATGTACATATTGCCGTTGGCGTCCATGGCGTCGTTTTTGGTGGAGTGTGCACCCACAAGGCCGCCGGTTACGGTAAAGTCGGACGAGGAGTTGATGGCGTCGTCGGCAGAGGAGTAGCTATACACCACGCCGCCGCTTATTGTAATGGTGCCTTTACTTTCGATACCCTCGTGCGAGCTGCAGCTCACGCTGACGTTGCCGCCCGAAAAGATGATGCCCTTGTCGAATTTTATGCCTTTGGCGGAAACGCCGTTGCTGCTCTGCTGTCCCGGACGTGGGAAACCGCCGCTACTGCCCGTCGAGCCGAAATTGGCGCCCGAAACGTTCACCGTTACCGTGCCGCCGGCGAAAGTGGCTATGCTGTCGCCGCTGATGCCCTTGCCGCCGGTGCCGCTGCTGTTGAGGCTCAATGTGCCGCCCACAATGATGAATTCCTCCTTGCCTTTGAGGCAGGCGGGTTTCAGCGTGTCGCCGCTAATAACTTTGGCTTGCGAGGTCATATTTACAGTAATGTTGCCCTCGTTGATGCGCAGGTAGTCGTCGGTGGCAATGCCGCTTTTGCCTATGGCGGTGACTGTTAGGCTGCCGCTGCCGCTGAAAATGAGGGGGCTTTCGCTGAAAAAGGCGGCTTTTTCGTCCTCGTTGCTCGGTGTGTTGAGATACGAAACACCGTCGCCGAGTGCGTTGCTGCCGTTGAGCACCACAAAAGTGCGTTTGGCTTTGCTAAGCGAGTCGGGCAGACCTTGAATGTTGATGGCCGAACCCGTGGGATTGGTGATGCTTACACTATTGAAAATCAATGCCTGACGCTTGCCGCTATAGATTTTCAGGAAACCATTTGATGTTGAGCCCGAAAGCTCGTAGCGCACTTTGTCGGTGCCGTTGTTGACAATGGTAACGCCGTTGCCGTTGATGGTTACGGCAAAATCGGAGGTGGCGCCGGTTACCGTGGCCTGTCCGCTTTGCGAGAAAACCACACTGATGGTGCGGTTGAACCAAACGCTGTCGATGTAGTCGTACTGGCCGGTGTCGGGGTCGGTGTTCGGATTTTGGCCGTTTTGGTCCAAATCGGTGATTTCGTCTTTGCCACAGCTCCATGCAAACACTGCTGCAAAGGCAATGGCTGCGGCGATAATTGTTCTGGTTTTCATGGGATATGTTTTTTGTTGTTTTGTTCAAATATTTTTGTAGTCCTTGTATTTGGTCATGTGGTCTATGTCGTTGATAGACTTGCCGTTGTTCAGGTATGTGATTTTTATGTAAGCGGTATCTTTCAGGAAATTGATGTGTCCGACCTCGGCTTTGGTGATTTCGAGGCCGGTGCGTTCTTTCAAATCATCGATAAGTTTGTCGTAGTTTTGCGGTTTTATCAGCTCAATTTTTTCGTAAAGTATTATCTTGGTGGATTTTCGGTGCAGAGTTGCAACACTTTCGAGAATCAGGTTGACGGCAAGTATCAGCACGTTGAACAGCACCAACATGGCAAAATCGCCGTAGGTTACAGTCTTGGAAAAGCCGTTTATCACCGAAAGGCCTATCACCTCGAAAAGGTAGGTCATGTCGCGGATGGCGATGCTCTCGGTGCGGTAGCGTATCATGCCGAAGATGGCGAAAAGCCCGATGGCCACGGCAGCTTCCATCTTGGAATCCTGCAGAAGGAACAGCAACAGGAAGGTGATGACGCCGAACAGCATGAAAGTGAAATAATAGTCGCCGCGACGGCTTTTGCGATAGTAGAAGAAATGCACTATCGAGAAACAAAACAGCAGGTGGATGCCGAATTTGACGAGGAAAAGCAGCAACGAATCGGCAAACAACAGCGAGCCGTCGTCGCTTGAGCCGAACATGGGGCTGTCCCAAAAGCCAGTGCCGAACTCGTTGGCAATGCTGGGGTCGAATGCTTCTTGTAAAAACTTCATAATCAATTAATAATTAACAATGAACAATTAACAATTTACAATTATTTTTCAATTTTCAATTTTCAACTTTCAATTTTCAACTTTCAACTTTCAATTTTCAACTTTCAACTTTCAATTGTTTCTCGATGTACCTCAGTTTTTCCTTGTATCTGTTGTATTTAGCGTCGGGGTTGGTGAGGACGGTGCCGAGGCAGTATTTGCTTACGCGCTTGGGCTGTATCCGCATTTGGCTGAAGACTCTCATCAACAGTGAGTTGGAACGTTGCGCAGGGTCTTGTTTCACTTCTACAATAACCAAGTCGGCCATGGAGTGGTTTTCCAATCCGGTGTGGCGGTTTGCAAAAGTGATGTCGCTGTCGATGGTTACGCGCTCGGTAAGGGCGTTGTTTGCCAAAGTGATGCGGTTGAAATGATTTTCCACCTGCGGCAGCAGTCCGCCGACGGTATATGGTGTGTTATTTGCCACAAAATCACCGACTTCGGGCAGGGTGAGGCAGTCGTTGAAACGTTCCACGGCCACGGGGATACGAGTCTTTTCGGTTTTGCCGCGGTTGTTTTTGTCTTTCAGCTCGAAAAAAGTGGTGTTGTTTTGTCGGTACTGTCGCACACGCAGTTTCTGTCGGTGCAGTTTTCGGTTGTGGTGCATGGTGTACATGGCCACGTCGGGGGTGTCGAAATAGAGGGTGTGGTAGGGGGCGATGGCCTCGCCGCCTATGGTCTGCACCATGTAGCCGTCCCTTATCATGGCAAAAGCGGTGAGCAGCTGCGCCTTGCTTAGCAGGAACTTGGTGTCGATGCGGTTCATCATCTTCACGGCACTCATCTCCTGCAGCGAAATTGGTGACATGCGGTCTATTATGGGATTCAGGCGTTGCATCGGCGAGGGGCTTTTAGTACGAATATTCGAACGTACGTGTGGTCTCCAGATTGCCTTTGGGCGAATAGACGTAGATCTTGTGCTTGGTGCCGTCGGTGTTGTACTCTATCTTGCGAATTTTCTGAATTTTGTTCTTGTGGTCGTACACCAGCTCGCGGGTGCACACCCCTTTGTCGTCGTATTCGTAAACGATGCGGCTTTTCTGACTTCCGTTGGAGGTGTATTCTATCTCTTCCACCTTGCGGCCGTTGGCGTCGTAGCGGGTTATGTCGTCGAGATAGGGGATAACGGCACCGGCTTTCTGCTTGTACTCTTTTACGGTGAGGTTTTTCTTGCGGTCGGCTTTGGCGGTGTTCTGCGCCGAAAGGGAGAATCCCAGCCCCACAAGGATGGCGAGAAGGAGAATTTTCGGTTTCATTTTCATTTTTTTTTGCTAATATGTATCCTTTTGCAGTATGTGTGTTATTTTGCCAGAAGGGATATCTGTCGTATCTGTTTTGAAAAATCCACCGTTCCCACCACCGCCTCCTCTCGATGGTGGTCAAATTGATGATTGCGGCTATGTAACCGAAATCAATAACGGTGGAATGGCTGAATCGGCAATAACGCCCCAAACGCTGTTGGTATTTTCATCGCCGTTTATACAACTCGCCATGTGGCTTTCTGTGTCGGGTCGAGTGGCAACAGTCGGCAGCACGGGACGTTCTGTTGTCGTAATCGACATCGTGCCGCGTTGAAGCAGTGGTAAGCAACTCGTTCCTTTCATTTTTTTTTCTGTTTTTTTGTGTTATAGACGTTTGAAACAATTGATTTATTTTTAATTACTGACCGAAAATAACTGCATCATCATTGTAGAAAAATGCAAAAAAAATGACAGTTCGTTTTATGTCTTTTTTATATAAAACACTGGTTTTGTTCAACTCTTTATTTATTTTTGTTGGTTGGCAAACTGGTGTATTTTATTTGTTTTCAGTTGTTTAATTATTTATAACTATTAATTGTTTCAATGCAAATGTACAAATTTATTTAATAATAACGTTTGTCAATAGAAAAGATTTATTTTGCAAAAAGTCGGATTTTATTTTAGAATGTCGGAAATAATTGGTAAATTTGCATTTTCAAAAAGCTTTGGACAATGGAAAAAAGTGAAGATTTTTTGAGGCTTATGGCCGACGAGATCAGGGCCAAGGGCATAGTGGTGATAGAAAAAGTCGAACGCATGCCTGTTTATGGAGAACCCTACGTGTCGCCGTTTTTCATTATTGGCATAAACCATCGCGGCACTATATCATTGCAGTACGACGGTCTGGAAACGGTTTTCAGGCCAAAGGACATTTCCGTTGTTTACCCCAACCACGAGCTGTTCTGCCGGAACACCACCCCTCTTTACAAAGCCACTCTTATAGTAGTTTCCGACGAACTTTTCGGGCAAGTGGTGAGTATCAACACCAGCCAAGAACGTTTCTGGCACGAGACTTCTCCGCATTTCCACCTCACCGACAGCCAGTACAACGACATAATGAACATCGTTAAAGCTTTGCAGACGGTGCAGAGGCTCGAAGTGTCGTCGAGGGGCGTTTTCGACGTATGGCAGCTACATATTCTTGCCACGATGATAGACACTTTCCGCCGCGAAAACGAGAACACTCCCCTCCAGCAGAGCAGCAACCTGAGCCCACGCTACTACGATGCCATCAAAAAGCACTGTTTCGAGCACCACGACGTGGGTTTCTACGCCGGACTATTCTGCCTTTCGCCAAAATATTTCAGCACCGTGATACGGCAGGAGACGGGGCAAACGGCAGGACACTGGCTCAAGCAGTACCTTGCCACGCAGTCGAAAATAATGCTTCGCACCGACAAAAGTGCACGTCTCAACGAGGTTGCCGAGCGTCTCGGTTTCCCCGACCTTGCCACCTTCAGCCGTTTCTTCCGCAAAGAGTTCGGCATGTCGCCTTCCGAATACCGGCAGTGGCAACGAACTAAATAGTTTTGGCAAGTCGTTGATAATAAAAACGATAGCGGAATTCAATCTCCGCATTGGATAATATGTTTGCTCTATTGTTGCAAAAAAATGAAAATAATCGTATCTTTGCAATTCGGAAACATCCCGACAGCAAAAGAACGTAGATTGTGTTCGGATTGTTTTGTTACTAATTTAACATCAATGTGATATGAAAGCCAATTGTATCGACATCAGTCATTATCAAGGCAAGGTGGATTTTAAAAAGGTATCCGCCTCCGGTATCGAGTACCTTATTCTGAAATGTTCCGAAAGCACGGGCAAGGACTCCACTTTCGAGCGCAACTACACCGAATCCAAGGGCCTATTCAAGGCGGTGGGGTGCTATATTTTCAACCGCGCCACCACTGTGGCTGCCGCCGAAAAGGAAGCCGACTTCGCTTTGAACTGCTTGAAAGGCAAGGATTTGCCGCTCGGCGTATGGCTTGATGTCGAGGCAACTGCACTTAGGGAGATAGGCAAGGCCGCACTCAACAAAGTTATCGACACCGAGGCCGCCATTTTCCAGAAAGCTGGTTTTAAAGTGGGTGTTTACACGGGATTTGCTTGGTACAAATCGGTTATCGACGTGAACCACCTCATCGCCAGATATCCCCTTTGGCTGGCGCGCTACGCCAACGACGGCTATTACCACGAGTCGCTCTCCACCCGCCACCTCGACGGGGTGATGATGTGGCAGTACAGCGGTCACGGCAAGGTTGACGGCATCAAGGGTAATGTGGATATGGATGTAACTTATTGTAATCCCGACCTTTGGTGGGATATGCTGCCCTCCGCCGAGGGATATGCCCAGAGGGATTTCGTTTTGGGACTCCGCCGTGCGCTTGGCATCACCCTCTCCTGCGAAGCCGACGAGGAACTGCTCAACGCCACTATAACCGTCTCGCACACAGTAAATTCCCGCTCGGCGGCGGTGAAATATCTACAACGCTACCTCAATAGTCTCGGCTACAACTGTGGTGTTGTGGATGGCGTTGCCGGAAAGTCGTTCCAAAAGGCTGTTGCCGACTTCCAGAAAGATAAGAAACTCACTGCCGACGGCGAAATCACTGCCAAAGGCAACACTTGGAAAGCTCTGTTCGGAATGGATTACGAAACTTCCGCCGAAAATACTAACCGTGTCGATACTAATCAGTGTATCAAGGATATACAAAAGGCTCTCGGAGTGACAGGCACTACCGTGGACACACAGAAGATTCTTTCCAAAACTATCACCGTCTCCAAGACCAAAAACAGCCGTGCTGCCGTGGTGAAACCTCTTCAGGAGCTACTCACCCTGCTCGGCTACGACTGCGGAAAGGCCGACGGCGTGGCGGGCAAGTCTTTCGACAAGGCTGTGCGCCAGTATCAGAAAGACAACAAGCTCGTCTGCGACGGTGAAATCACCGCTAAAGGCAACACGTGGAAAGCGCTGCTTTCCGTTAATAGTTGAGAATTAATAGTTTATAGTTGGTTATTAGTGACTGATTTATTACAAAATAATATAAAGCAATGAAAAAAGTA
>JAEEGJ010002608.1_pt1 | contig 86871 bp, 61 predicted proteins | sample 8958761 | NCBI WGS metagenome assembly JAEEGJ01 (sample SAMN16246546, study PRJNA631951) | gut metagenome | biome: gut microbiome; feature: rumen; material: RS-attached | host: Bos | place: Iran: Karaj | collected 2018-10
TGGTGCCGTCCCGACTGCCGGCGCCGGCTACCGCGACCGCGGCGCCGCGCCGGCCCCGGAGCCAGCCTGCAGCCGCTGTCGCGGAAACGCCGGAACTACCTGAAAATCAGCGCTCTTCGGAACCTACGGCCGCAACGGATGCCGATGCAAAAACCGATCGCGCCGGAGCGAAAGCGGCCGAGGAACGTGCACAGAAGCCGGATAAAGTGACGACGGTGTTCCCCGAAGAGCCCGCGCAGGGCCGCAGGGAAACCCGTCCGGGACGGGTTTCCCTGCGGGTGCAGGCGGGTTTCGCCGGAGCATCCCCGGTCTCGGCCGGGACTGGATTTTCTTACGTGACGGGCGTTTATTCGGATTCCGTTTTCGGCAACCCGAATTCGTCAGTCCCCGAGAACCTTCAGCCGGTGCGGGCCATCCCGATCAGCGTCGGCGTGTCCGCCGGCATCCCGCTCTCCCGTTCCTGGGCGCTGACTGCCGGCCTGGATTACACGCAGCGCGCCGGCTGGCGGCAACTCTCCGGGAACAGGACCCAGGCGCTCACCCTCCACTATCTCGGCCTTCCGCTGGACCTTCATTATTATGTCAATCCCGAAAGCCGCCTGCGCTTCTACCTCGGCGCCGGCCTGCACGCCGGCAAATGCATCGCCGTCACCGGCGGGGAGCCGCTCGGGGAGCCGTTCCTGTTCTCCGGGAACCTGTCGGCCGGGGCCGATTTCCGGCTCCTGGCGGGGGTCCGCCTCTACCTCTCTCCGGCGGTGTCGGGTTTCTTCAACCGCAGCGCCTACCTCAACGCCTGGGACGACAAAGCCATCTTCCAGCTCCGCGCGGGCCTGTCCTTTGATTTGTGATTCGCTTTTTTTTGTAACTTTGTCTTTCACGAGTCAAGGTGATGGCAAAGAAAGGCGAAGATACTCCGATGCTGAAGCACTATTTCAGTGTCAAGGCCCAACACCCCGAGGCGGTGCTCCTGTACCGCGTCGGGGATTTCTATGAGTCCTACTCCGACGACGCCGTGCTGCTGAGCAAGGTGCTCGGCATCGTGCTCACGCGCCGCTCCAACGGTGAGAAGGGCGACACGCCGATGGCCGGCTTCCCGCACCACGCCATCGAGGGCTACCTCCAGAAGCTGGTCCGCGCCGGCTACAAAGTCGCCATCTGCGACCAGCTGGAAGACCCCGCCCTCTGCAAGAACAAGCTCGTCAAGCGCGGCGTGACGGAGATCCTCACCCCGGGCATCGCCTTCAGCGACGGGATGCTCGAGCAGAAGGAGCACAACTACCTCGCCGGCCTGACCTTCGAGGGGCAGGAGTGCGGGGCCGCCTTCCTCGATGTCTCCACGGGCACCTTCCAGGTGGCCCAGGGCAGCATCGAATACATCGGCACGCTGCTGAGTTCGCTCCAGCCCCGCGAACTGGTGGTCCAGCGCGACGTGCTGCGCTCCGTCCGGGAGCGTTTCGGCGATTTCTATACCACCGGCCTGGACGAGTGGGCCTTCGTGCAGGATGCCGCCGAGGAGCGCCTCCGCAACCAGCTCAAGGTGCGCAGTCTCAAAGGCTTCGCCATCGACAGCTTCCCGCTCGCCATCTGCTCCGCCGGCGCCCTGCTCGTGTATCTCGAGCAGACGCAGCACGCAGGCCTGGGTAATATCTGCTCGATCGGCCGGATCGACGGGGAGAAATTCGTCTGGATGGACAAGTTCACCTTCCGCAACCTCGAGATCTTCCAGAGCAACGCCGGGCGCGAGGGGGTCAGCCTCGTGGACGTGATCGACCGCAGCTGCACCCCGATGGGCGCGCGGCTGCTGCGCCAATGGCTCGCGATGCCGGTGCTGGACCTCAAGGAGCTCGCCGCGCGCCACGACGTCGTCCAGCTGCTCCACGACAACGAGGAACTCCTGCGCGAACTCCAGGGCCACCTCGCCGAGGTCGGCGACCTGGAGCGCATCCTCTCCCGCGCGGCCACCGGCAAGATCCTGCCGCGTGAGGTCCGCCAGCTGGGCCGTTCGCTCAGCCGGATGACCCCCATCCGCGAATGCTGCGCCGACACGGGCTGCGCCGCCCTCGACAAACTCGCGGCCGGCCTGCACGACACCGACCCGCTGCTGGCGCGCATCGGTGCTACGCTCGACCCGGACGCCTCGCAGCTTGGGCGCGGCGACGTGATCGCCGCCGGGGTGGACCCGGAACTGGACTCCCTGCGCGATATTTCGCGCGGCGGCAAGGAATACCTCCAGCAGATGCAGGAGCGGGAGGTGGAGCGCACCGGCATCAGCTCGCTCAAAATCGGCTACAACAACGTCTTCGGCTACTACATCGAAGTCCGCAATACCTTCCGCGACAAGGTCCCGCCGGAGTGGATACGCAAGCAGACCCTCGTGTCGGCGGAGCGCTACATCACCCCGGAACTCAAGGAATACGAGGAGAAGATCCTCGGCGCGGAAGCCGCGATCTACGAGATCGAGAGCCGCCTGTTCGGCGAACTCGTCGCCGCCATCCAGAAGGGCATACGCAAGATCCAGGACAACTGTGCGGTCCTCTCGCGGCTCGATGTGCTGCAGGGCTTCGCGCAACAGGCCATCGACCGGGGCTACTGCCGGCCCGAGATGGACAAGAGCCTGGTGTTGGACATCAAGGCCGGGCGCCATCCGGTAATCGAGACCCTGATGCCCGCAGGGGAGGAATATGTCCCCAACGACATCCGCCTGGACAGCAAGGACGAACAGATCATCATCCTGACCGGCCCCAACATGGCCGGCAAATCGGCCCTCCTGCGCCAGACCGCCCTCATCGTGCTGCTGGCCCAGATCGGCTCCTTCGTGCCCGCCGAGCGGGCGCAGATCGGGTATTTCGACAAGATTTTCACGCGCGTGGGCGCCACGGACAACATTTCCCGCGGCGAATCCACCTTCATGGTGGAGATGCTCGAGACGGCGATGATCATGCACAACCTCAGCGCCCGCTCGCTGGTGCTCCTGGACGAAATCGGGCGCGGCACCTCCACCTACGACGGCATGTCCATCGCCCGGGCTCTCGTAGAATATATCCACACCCGCGGGCAGGGGGCCAAAACGCTATTCGCCACGCACTACCACGAACTCAACGACCTGGCGGACAAGTATCCCCGCGTCAAGAATTGGCACATCGCCGTCAAAGAGGAGGGCCGGGAAGTCATCTTCCTGCGCAAATTGATGCCAGGCGGCGTGGCCCACAGTTTCGGCATCCACGTGGCGCGCCTGGCAGGTATGCCGCACGAGGTCATCGAATCCGCGGAGCGGACCCTGCGCGACCTCGAACGCCGCGAGAAGCACGCCAGCGCGATGGCGATGGAGGACGACGGTTCCGTGCAACTGTCCATCTTCCAGCTGGACGACCCCACCCTGTCCGCCGTCAAGGAAAAACTCGAGCAGGCCGATCTCAACAATATGACCCCCCTCCAGGCTTTCGACCTGCTGCGGGCCTTGAAATCGGAAATCGGTTTATAACGCCTCCCCGGCAGGATGAAAACGAAGTTCGGCCACCCGGTTGCGGGTGGCCGAACTGCGAAAAATCTTGCGGATTGGATTACTTCAGGCTGGCCTTGCGGTATTCCTTTCCAAGTTTCTCGAGGGCGAGGGTCGCTTTACGGACGCGGGCCTGGGCGGCCTTGTTGCCAACCTTGTCGATGTCGGCCGTGATGGCAGCGATCTGCGCCTTGATCTTGGCGATAATTTCTTCCATTTTGTTCGATTTAAAGATTAAAGTACTTACGGATGCTAATTTACTAATTTTCCGCGAACTGCCAAAATTATTTGTTCACGAGTTTCTTGAATTCCTGGCAAGGCTTGAAGGAAGGGATATCCTTCTCGGGAATGATGATGGTCTTCTTGGCGGTGATGTTCTGGGCCGTCTTGGTGGCGCGGTGCTTAATGCCGAACGTGCCGAATCCCCTCAGATAAACGGGTTCTCCCTGGGCGAGGGAATTCTTTACAGCGTCCATAAATCCTTCGATGGCGCTGGCAACCGCCGTCTTCTCAATTCCCGTGGATGCTGCCACGGCCTTCACGATGTCTGCTTTGGTCATAGTACGATAGATTATGTAATAATTGTGCCCAAATATAGTAAAAATATTGAATACATAACACTCTGTTGGGGTTTTTGTGCTCGTTTGTTAATTATTTTAACTCTTTGAGCGCAGTCTCGATCTGCCGGGAGAGGGTCTGCCAGTGAGCCTGGGTGGCCTTGTCGTTCGAGCGGGCTTTGGCGGCCTTTTTTTGGATGTCCGTCAGCTGGGCGATCAGCAAGTTGCGTCCGTCGGCGCTGCGGTTGGCTTCGGTGCCGATTACGGAGATGGCGGCCGTGACATAACGGCGCTGCAGGTAGCGGCGGTAGCTGTCCACCTTGCCGCCCTTGCCCAGCTCGGCGAAAATCTTGCCGGACAGGTCGTCCAGGTACTCCTCCGGGCTGTAGTTGGAAGCATCATACTCGGCGAACTGCGCCAGACGGGTCAATTTGGCCATGCTCAGCAGGTTGGATGCGCTCACGACATTGTCCACCAGGGTGTAGAGGTTGCGGTCGGGCGAATCGGTGATCTCCCAGATGTAGGGCACGTCCACCAGCCAGGACGGTTTGGTGAAGAGATGCTCGTCGAGGAACTCGAGAGCGGCTTTCTGGCGCTCCTTCGGCACGGGGGCGTACTTGACCATATCCGGCTGCTCGATGCTGTGGTTGTTGATGAAGCGGCCGCCGATGTTGGCGGACACGTGGCCGAGGTAGCGGTTGAACTGGCCCACGAGGGCCTCGTACATCCGGCTGACATTCTCGTACATATCGGCCTCTTCGGCGTTCCACGCCGGAATCTCGGTGATGGTGCGCTTGAGATTGAGGATGCCGTAGTTGCTGGCGGCCACGGCGTCGTCGCCGAGATCCTCGGTCTGCGCGCGCGGATCGCCGTCGCGGCCCTCGCCGCCGAACCAGAGGCGGGGATTCTCCCGGAGACGCGCGATGATGACCTTGTTCCAGTAGAGGTGGTCCTCCTTCGGGGTCTTGAGGTAGGTGGGCTTGTAGCCGAACTCAATGGCCCACTTGTCGTAGTCGTTGATGCGCGGGTAGAGACCGGCCTTGCCGATGCCGTCCTCGGGCTGGGCCACGTAGTTGAAGCGGGCGTAGTCCATGATGCTGACGGTGTGGCCGTGCTCCTCGACCCAGGCCTTGTCGCGGAGTTTCTCGACCGGGGTCTGGCTGCTGGAGCCCATGTTGTGGCGCAGGCCGAGGGTGTGGCCGACTTCGTGCGAAGATACGAAACGGATCAGGTCGCCCATCAGTTCTTCGTCATATTTGATTTTGCGCGCACGGGGATCCACGGCGCCGGCCTGCACCTGGTACCAGTCGTGGACCAGGGTCATCACGTTGTGGTACCAGCCCACGTGGCTCTCGATGATCTCGCCGGAGCGCGGGTCGTGGACATTGGGGCCGTATGCGTTGGCGACGGGGGAGGCCAGATAGCGGATCACGCTGAAACGGGCGTCCTCGAGACTCATCGTCGGGTCGTCCTCGGGCCATTCTTCGGCGTGGATGGCGTTCTTCCAGCCGGCCTGCTCGAAGGCGACGTTCCAGTCGTTGACACCCTCGATGAGGTACTTGCGCCACTGTTTGGGCGTGGCCGGGTCGATGTAGTAGACGATCGGCTTGACGGGCTCCACGAGCTCGCCGCGCTTCTGGCGCTCGACGTCCTCGGGACGGGCCTCCAAGCGGTAGCGGGCGATGAAGCGGATGTTCTCGACCTCCTGCTGATCATCGGAGAATTCGCTGTAGCCGCCGGCGAAATAGCCCACGCGGGGGTCGAACCAGCGCTGCTGCATCGGGGTCTCGGGGAGCAGGACGAAGGAAGTGTTGAGCACCAGGGTCACGGCGCCGGCCTGGCTGCCGGCAGGCAGGGCCCGGGAGGCCTGGCCGCCGCCCGGAGCGGCACCCCCGGTGGGCGGGGTATAGGCGAAGGTCTTGGTGACCGTGACTTCGGTATTGATCGGATAGGTGCGGATGCTGTTGATGAAGGTGGCGTCAGGCTTGACGGCGCCCAGGTTGCTGGAACGCTTGGTACGGGAGTCCAGGGAGAACACCTGCACGTCGCCTTCGAAGAGACTGTTGATCTTGATGCGGGTGCTGCCCTCGGGGCCGCCCTTCTCGGGCTTGAAGGAAGCCACGATCGGGTTCTCGGAGCTGACTTTGACCGCCTTGCTGATCATCTGGTCCTCCGCCGCCTGGATGTTGACGATATCGGCGCGCAGCAGGAGGTTGCCGTTGACGGCCTTCTCCCAGTAGATCATCGCCTCGTTGATTTCCTCGCCGCCGTAGGTGCCGGCACCGGGGGTGTTGCTGGTATAGCGGGTCACGGCGAGCATCCGGCGTCCCAATATGGCGTCGGGAATGTCGAAGAACCAATCTTTCTCGTTCTGGCCGACGCTCATCAGGCCTTCGGTCATCTTCACCTCGGCCGGAGCCTCGGTATTTTCTTTTTCGGCGCCGTCCTTGGGGGCGGGAGCGGCCGGCCGGCGCGACTGGGCGCAGAGCACAAAGCCGGCGGTCAGCAGGACCGCTGCAATAGCTGTGAATTTTTTAATCATATCTTGATTTTTGGGGTTTCAGGCCTGCAAGATACACATTTTCCACCTTTTTTTGCTATCTTGTATCCACCAAAATGAACGCTTATGAAGAAAACTTTGCTTCTGCTTTGTGCGCTGGCGCTGGCCGCCTGTACGGCCGCCCCGCCGGAAAGTCCCGTCCTCAACATCGAGGGCGGACAGGTCCAAGGTGTCGCCGCCGACATTCCGGGCGTCACCGTCTTTCGCGGTATTCCTTTCGCCGCACCGCCCATCGGGCAGAACCGCTGGCGGGCCCCGCAGCCCGTCGTGCCCTGGGAGGGCGTGCGTGTGTGCGATAAATTCGGCCATCCGCCGTTCCAGGCGGCGCATTACCCCGGCGGCTACACCACCGAGTGGGGCTACGGGGACGAGGCGCCCTACAGCGAGGACTGCCTCTATCTGAATGTCTGGACCAAGGCTCCGGGACAGACCGGCAGGAAACTGCCGGTCGCCGTATGGATCTTCGGCGGCGGCATGCGCGAAGGCTGGGGCTCGGAGCCCGAGTTCGACGGCCAGGAGTGGGCGGCCAAGGACGTGGTCCTGGTGTCGTTCAACTACCGCGTGGGACCTTTCGGATTCTTCGCCCATCCGGCCCTCTCGGCCGAGAATCCGGAGCATCCGACGGGCAACTGGGGCACGCTGGACCAGATCCAGGCGCTGCGCTGGGTGAAGGCGAACATCGCCCAGTTCGGCGGCGATCCCGATAATGTGATGATCTTCGGCCAGAGCGCCGGCGGGCGGAGCGTGAAGTTCCTCAGCGCCTCGCCGCTGGCGCGGGGGCTCTTCAACAAGGCCGTCATCATGAGCGGTAGCGGGCTGGTGGATCCGCGCGTACCAGCGCAGCCGGCCTTCCCGGGCGCTCCCGCCAGACCCGTCCAGCAGATGACCACCCTCGCCCAGGCCGAAGCCTCCACCCAGGCCGTGACCGACTGGGCCAACCTGAAGGACCTGCGGGCCCTGCGCGCGGCGTCCACGGAGACGATTTTCGCCCTGGGCGGCCTCTACGCCTCGGTGACGGGACAGCGCAGCGTGCTCTCCACCGCGCCCATTTCGCCGTACATCGACGGCTACGTCCTGACGGAATCCTTCGACGAGGCCTGCATCGACGGCACGCTGGCGGAAGTCCCGTATATGATCGGCTATACGCTCAATGATGCGGGCAGCATGGGTGAGCAGATCCGCGCTTTCTGCCTCAACCGCGAGGAGAAGGGCGGCCGCGCCTGGGCCTACCAGTTCGCGCGTCCGCTGCCGGACGACGGCTCCCACCCCGAGGATCAGCTCAAGGGCGCCTTCCACTCTTCCGACCTGTGGTATGTGTTCAAGTCGCTGAAGCATTGCTGGCGGCCCTGGACGAAGGGGGACTGGGATCTCTCCGAGAAGATGCTCACCGCCTGGTCCAATTTCGCCAAGTATTCCGATCCGAACGGGCCGGATGGCGGGGACTGGAAGCCCTACACCGCCGCCGGGCCGCAGTTCATGGTCTTCAAACTCGATGAGGCCGAAGCCGAAGCGTCGGCCGTGGGCGAACCGCTGACCCCGTCCCGTCCCGCCTTCGGCCAGCGCCCGTAATTCCGTTTTGGTGGACCCGGGGGCGCTGCGCGGGCTGGATCTGCCGGTCCTGGAGATTGCCGATGCCGTCCGGCGGCAGCTGGCCGTCTCGCCGTGCCTCGTGGTGACGGCGCCGCCCGGGGCCGGAAAATCCACCATCCTCCCCCTGGTCCTGGCGGATCGGGAAAATAGTTCTAAAATAATCGTTCTGGAACCGCGCAGGATTGCCGCGCGGCAAATCGCCGAACGCATGGCCTTCCTGCTGGGCGAGCCGGTGGGCCGCACGGTCGGCTACCGCATCCGTTTCGAGAGCCGCGTGAGTGCGGCCACGCGCATCGAAGTGGTCACCGAAGGCATCCTGACGCGGATGCTGGTGGACGACCCCGCCCTGGAAGGCGTGGGGGTTGTCATTTTTGACGAATTTCACGAGCGGAGCCTGCAGAGCGACGTGGCCCTGGCCCTGACCCGCGAGACGCAGGCCCTCCTGCGCCCCGACCTGCACATCCTGCTGATGTCGGCGACCATCGACACCGCCGCCCTCTGCGCCGCCCTGGACGCCCCGCTGCTCGAGAGCAAGGGGCGGATGTTCCCGGTGGAAATCCGCCATACGCCGGAGGAAGCGACGGCCGCGGACGTGGCGGAGCGTGTGGCCCACTGGGTGCGCGTGGCACTCCGGGAGCACGAGGGGGACATCCTGGCGTTCCTGCCGGGCGAGGGGGAAATCCGGCGCTGCGAGGCGCTGTTGGAGGGGGTTTCGGAGTATGCGCGCATCTGTCCTTTATATGGCTTGCTGTCCAACGAGGCGCAGCGGGCGGCCATCGCGCCGAGCCCGCCGGGCAGCCGTAAGGTGGTCCTGGCCACGCCCATCGCCGAAACCTCGCTGACCATCGAAGGCGTGCGGGTGGTGGTGGACGGCGGCTTCTGCCGGCGGCTCGTCTTCGACCCGCAGAACGCCCTGAGCCGCCTGGAAACGGTGCGGATCAGCCGCGATATGGCCGACCAACGGAGCGGGCGCGCCGGACGCGTGGCGCCGGGTGTATGCTACCGTCTTTGGAACGCGGGGACCGAGGCCCGGATGGCCCCGACGCGCGTGCCGGAGATCCTGGAGGCCGACCTGGCGGGGACCGTGCTGGATGCGGCCGCCTGGGGCGAGGCGCATCCGGAGCGGCTCGCCTGGCTCACCCCGCCCCCCGCCGCCCACCTTGCCCAGGCGTCTCGCCTGCTGGAGCTGCTGGGCGCCGTCGACGAGGCGGGGCGGATCACCCCGCACGGACGGGCGCTCGCCGCCCTGCCCTGCCATCCGCGTATCGCGCAGATGCTCCTATGCGGGGGCATATCCCCCGAACCCCCTGCGGCCTCAAGCCCCTTTCCGACTTTGCTCGCGCAAAGTCCCGGGGCCGGCCGGTCCGCTGATGCGGACCTCGCTTCGCTCAAAGGCCACGCAACGCAAGTTCCTTTGGCGGCCGAGATCGCGGCGCTGCTGGAGGAGCGGGATCCGCTGGCGGCGCTGGAGGGCGACGCGTCGCTGACCACGCGCCTCGACGCCCTGCACTGGTCCGAGCGCAACGGCCGCTGGGCCCGCATCGCCCAAATGGCAGAGCAGTACCGAAAGTTAGCGGAAATTCGCCGGCCGCCCGCGGGGGAAGACCGGCGAATGGGAGCGGACCCGTATCTAATCGGACGGCTGGTGGCCCTGGCGTACCCGGAACGGGTGGCCAAAGCCCGCACGGACGGCCCCGGCCGCTTCCAGCTTGCCGGCGGCGAACTCGCGGCCGTGGACCCGCAGGACCCCCTCTCCGCCTGCGACTGGCTCGCCGTCGCATCCGTAAGCATACGCCCCGGCGGCGTGGGGCGCATCTTCCTCGCCGCCCCCGTGGACCCGGCCGATCTGCCGGATCTCATCCGCACCCGAGACCGCGTGGTCTGGGACAGCAAGGCCGGGGTCGCCCTGGCGCAGCGCGAACGGCGCATCGGCAGCCTGCTGGTGGATGCCCGGCCCCTTTCCGAGGGCGTCCGCGAGGAACAGACCCGCGTCATCTGCGAAGCCGCGCAGAAAGAGGGGACTGCGATGCTGGATTTCTCCGATGAGGTCCGCAATCTCCAGCGGCGGATCGCCTCCGTGGCCGCCTGGCACCCCGAATTGGCGCTGCCCGACCTTTCGACGGAGGCCGTCCTGGCAGCGGCCCCGCAGTGGCTCCCGCCCTTCGTGGGCCGCGCCACCAGCGTCGCCGAACTCAAGAAAATCGATCTCTGCGCGGCCCTCTGGACCCTGCTCAGCTACGAGCAGCAGCAGGCGGTGGACCGGCTCGCGCCCACGCATCTGCCGGTGCCGACCGGCAGCCGCATCCGCCTGGACTACCGTCAGGGCGCCGAAGCGCCCGTCCTCCGCGTCCGGTTGCAGGAGTGTTTCGGCCTGGTGGACACCCCGCGGGTGGACGACGGCCGCCGCCCCGTGCTGATGGAACTGCTCTCGCCGGGCTACAAACCCGTCCAGCTCACCGCCGACCTGCGCAGTTTCTGGGAGAATACCTATTTCGAGGTGCGTAAAGAACTGCGCCGCCGCTACCCGCGCCACGCCTGGCCGGACAACCCCCTCGAAGCCGAAGCCGTCCGCGGCGTCAAGCGGAATAAATAATTTGTATCTTTGCGCTGTTATGTATTCTATCAACAAAAAGTTCTGCATTGCGGCGAGCCACCATCTGGAGCTGGACTATCCCACCCCCTGCGCCCGCCCGCACGGACACAACTACGAGATCGAGGTCTTCTGCCGGGCCCCGGAACTTGATGCGAACGGGATGGTCGTGGATTTCAAACTCATCAAGGAACGCGTCACCGACCGCCTCGACCACCGCAACCTCAACGAGGTCCTGCCCTTCAATCCCACGGCGGAGAACCTCGCCCGCTGGATCTGCGAACAGATCCCCCATTGCTACAAAGTCACGGTCCGGGAAACGCCCGACAACACAGCCACCTACGAAGTATGATTACAGAAGAACAAGCCAAACAACATATCCGCGAACTGCTCGAATTCATCGGCGAGGACCCCTCGCGCACGGGCCTGCTGGACACCCCGGACCGGATGGTGCGGATGTTCCGCGAAATGTTCCGCGGCTACGACCCGGCCCAGGCGCCGGCGGTCACCACCTTCCCCAACGGGGTGGACGGCATCATCTACGACGACATGATCGTGGACACGGGTCCCTTCTACTCCGTGTGCGAGCACCACTGCCGCACCTTCTTCGGCGAATACTGGTTCGCCTACCTGCCCAACCCCAAGGGCCGCATCCTGGGGCTGAGCAAGATCGGGCGCGTGGTGGACTACTGCTCCGCCCGGCTGCAGGTCCAGGAGCGGCTGGTCCACGATGTGGTGGAGATGCTCACCGAGGCGCTCGGCGAGGAGAATCCCCCGCGCGGAATGGCGCTGATGATGCGCGGCCGGCATATGTGCAAAGAGAGCCGCGGGGTACGCAAGACCGGCGTGATGACCTCCACCTACCTCACGGGCTCCTTCCGCTCCAACGCCCAGACCCGCAACGAATTCCTCTCCTATATCGGCAAGGGCGATGTATAAAGTCAAGAAAACCCTGACCGTCTCCGCCAGCCACCACATTTCTTTCGCCGGCGGTACGCAGACGGAGCCCGACCACGGGCACAACTGGAAAATCGTCATCTGGTGCGCCTCCGAGACCCTGGATGCCGACGGGATGGTGGTGGACTTCTGCGAGATCGAGCGCCGCATCTGCGGGGCGCTCGACCACGCCGACCTCAACGAGGTACTCCCCTGCAACCCCACCACGGAAAACCTCGCCCGCTGGATCTGTGAGCAGATCCCGCAGTGCTACAAGGTCGAGGTGGAGGAGTGTCCGGGCAACGAAGCCTCCTACGAGCGATGAAGATCGCCGTCATCGGCGGCGGAGCGGCCGGCTGTTTCTGCGCCATCGGCGTGAAACGGCGCCGGCCTGATGCCGACGTGACCCTGTTCGAGGCGGGCCCCCGGCTGCTCGCCAAGGTGGCCGTGACCGGCGGGGGCCGCTGCAATCTCACCAATAGTTTCCGCGACGTGGCGCTGGACGGCCTGGAGCCCGGCCTGATGCGCCTGGAGGAGGTGTACCCGCGCGGCACGCAGTTGATGCGCCGCGCCCTGCGGGTGCTCAGCCCCGCAGATACGCAGCGTTGGTTCGAGGCGGAGGGCGTGCGGCTCGTTACGCAGGAGGACCAGTGCGTCTTCCCGGCGAGCCAGGATGCGATGCAGATCGTCCGGACGCTGGAGCGGGGGCTGCGCGAGGCGGGGGTCCGCGTGCGCTGCGGCGCCCGGGTGGCGCGCATCGCGGCGCTGGAGGAGGGCGGGTTTGAGGTCCTTCGCTTTGCTCAGGATGACAGTTGTTTTGACCGGGTGGTCGTGACCGTGGGCGGAAGTTCGCAGGAGCGGCTGCGGCAGCTGTTGCCGGAAGGGATCGAGGTGACCCCCTGCGTCCCTTCGCTTTTTACCCTGAAGATCGCGGACGAGGGCCTGCGCACCCTGATGGGAACGGTCGTGGAGCAGGCCGCCCTTTCGCTCGCCGGCACAAAATTCCGCGCGGAAGGAACACTGCTGCTCACCGACTGGGGCGTGAGCGGCCCCGCGACCCTTCGACTCAGCTCCTACGCCGCCCGGCATCTGGCGGAGAATGGCTGTGGCGGCACCCTGCTGATCAACTGGCTGGATGTCTCCGAGGCCGCCGCCCGCGAGTGGATCGCCGCCTCGGGGGAGCGCAACGCGCGCAAACAGGTCGCCGGAACGCCACCTGCGGGCATTACCCTCCGGCTCTGGCACCACCTGCTGCGGCGCGCCGGCCTGCGGGAAGATCTGCGCTGGGCGGAAATGGGCGGCAAGGGAGCCGCCCGGCTCGCCGCCACGCTCTGCGCCGACGCCTACCCGCTTGCGGGCCGCGCCCGTTTCAAGGAGGAGTTCGTGACCTGCGGAGGCGTCTCTCTGGGAAGCCTCGATATCAATACCTTGGAAGCCAAGCGCTTCCCCGGGCTGTATTTCGCGGGGGAGGCGCTCGACGTGGATGCCGTGACGGGAGGGTTCAATCTGCAGGCCGCCTGGTCCACGGCCGCCGTCGTCGCAGCACATATTTCCTCCAACCGATAGGATTTTCGGGAAATTGTGTATCTTTGCATCTTGTACTAACGTTATTAAACCGCTTCGAATGAATAATACGCTGACCGAGCTTTGTGCCAAATACACGCTCGCAGATGAAGTCAAGGCCCAGGGAATCTATCCCTATTACCGGCCCATTTCTTCCGGCCAGGATCCGCTCGTTACCATGGCTGACGGCAGCAAGGTCCTGATGTTCGGCTCCAACTCCTACCTCGGACTTTCGGACGACCCCCGGCTCAAGGAAGCCGCCATCAAGGCGGTCGAGAAATATGGCACCAGCTGCTCCGGCAGCCGTTTCCTCAATGGTACCCTCGATCTCCACGAAGAGCTGGAAGCGAAGTTGGCGAAATTCGTGGGCAAAGATGCGGCCGTCACCTACAGCACCGGTTTCCAGGTCAACCTGGGCGTCGTGGGCTGCCTGGGTTTCCGGGGAGGGTTCATCTTCCTCGACGCCCTGGACCATGCCTGCATCATCGACGGCAGCCGATTGAGTTTCAGCGAGGTTCGCAAGTTCCGCCACAATGATATGGCCGATCTGGAGAAGAAGCTCTGGCTGACGCCCCGCAATGCCTCCAAGCTCATCGTCGTGGACGGTGTCTACTCGATGGAAGGCGACATCGCTCCGCTCCCCGACCTGGTACGCCTGGCCCGGAAATACAACGCGGCCGTGATGGTGGACGACGCGCACGCATTCGGCGTCATCGGCGAGAACGGCTCCGGCACGGCCAGCCATTTCGGCCTTACCAAGGAGACGGATCTCATCATGGGCACCTTCTCCAAGAGTTTCGGCTCGCTGGGCGGCTTCATCGCCGGCGACAAGGAAGTCATCAACTACCTCAAGCACAACTCCCGCACCCTGATCTTCAGCGCCTCGATGACCCCGGCCTCCGTGGCCGCCGCCTCCTGCGCCCTGGACATCATGATCAATGAGCCCGAGCGCCGCGAGCACCTCTGGAAGGTCACGCGCCACGCCCAGCAGGCTTTCAAGGACGCCGGCTTCGACACCGGGCACACCCAGTCCCCGATCATCCCGCTCTTCGTGCGGGACACCATCAAGGCGATGACCATCGTCCGCAAGGCCTACGAGGCCGGCGTGTTCATCACCCCGGTGATCGCCCCGGCCGTGCCGGAGAAGGACGTGCTGATCCGCTTCGCCCTGATGGCCACCCACTCGATCGAGCAGGTGGATGAGGCCGTGGAGAAGCTGACGAAGATCTTCCGCGAACTCGAAGTCATCGCGTAACCGAGATTACCCTATGGTCATCCTCATCACCGGCATCACCTCCGGCTTCGGCCGGGCGATGGCCGCGCGTCTCTGCGCCGACGGCCACAAAGTCTATGGCACCCACCGCAAGGCCTCGGACCCGCTCCCGGGCGTAACGTATATCCAAGCCGACGTGCAGCGTGCTGAGGACTGCGAAGCCGCCGTGCGGCAGGTCGTCGAAGCCGAAGGCCGCATCGACGTGTTCATCAGCAATGCCGGGATGGGCATCGGCGGTCCGCTGGAGTTCTGCTCCCTCGAGGATGCGCAGCGCCAGATGGACGTCAACTGGATGGGGATGGTGCGCTGCCTGCACCACGTGCTCCCGGTGATGCGCGCCCAGGGAGGCGGCAAGATTCTCTGTTTCAGTTCGATAGGCGGCTTGATGGGACTTCCGTTCCAGGGCCTCTATTCCGCCTCCAAGTTCGCCATCGAGGGCTACTGCGAAGCCCTGCGCCTGGAGACCAAGGCCTTCGGCATCCAAGTCGTCGTGATCGAGCCGGGCGACTTCGCCACGGCCTTCACCGCCCAGCGCAAGAGCGTCGCCGCCCCCGAGGCCTATGAAGTCTACAAGACTTATGCGAAGTCTCTGGCGAGTATCGAGAAGGATGAGACCGGGGGGCTCAAGCCGGAATACCTGGCGGACAAGGTGGCGAAGATCGTGTGCAAGAAACACCCCCGCTACAACTACATTATCTCCACTCTGGAGCAGCGTCTCTCCGTGACGCTCAAGAAACTCCTGCCCCCGAGCTGGTTCGCGAAGATTCTCGGGAGCTACTACAAGCTATAGATCCTTCGCTTCGCTCATTCAAGCCATTTCAGGAAGTCCTCCACCCGGGCCCGGGAAACCGTGGGCTCGAAGGGCGGGGCGGGCGAAAGGGTGGCGCGCAGGCGTCCGCTGAAATGGCGGCTGACGCTCAGCACCGCCTGGCGGGAAACGATGACCCCGCGTGAGATGCGGAAGAAGCGTTCGGGATCCAATTCGTCCTCCAGGGCATCCAGGGAGGACTCGATCAGGTAACGGACCCCGTCGAAGGTGTACAGGTAATTGGACTTCTCCTCTGAAAAGAAGGCGGCGATCTGCGGGGCCTGCACCGGGATGATCTGCTCCCCGATGTACACCAGGAAACGCTCTTTGTACTGCTTCCGGGCGGGACCGGCCACGGCTGCGAGCAGCTGTTCGATGTCGATGCCGGGCGCGGGTTGCGCGAGCCGCTCGCGGCAGCGGTTCACCGCCCGCGCGAGCGCCTCTTCGGAAATCGGCTTCAGCAGGTAGTCGATGCTGCCCGCCTCGAAGGCTTTGACGGCATAGGAATCATAGGCCGTGGTCATGATGATGCGGGCCTTCACACTCACCTGCCGGAAAATCTCGAAGCACTCTCCGTCTGCGAGCTCCACGTCCATGAAGATCAAATCGAGGGGTGGATTGGTGGCGAGGAAGTCCACCGTGGCGCGCACCGACGGGGTGGCGGCGACCACCTCGATGTCGGGGAAGCGGGCGGCGAGCAGGCGCGACAGCTGCGCCTGGGCCATTCTTTCGTCTTCGACAATCAGGGCTTTCATCATAGGAGCGGGAGGGTGACGGTGTAGTGCTGTTCGTCCTCGAGGACGGTGATGGACTTGCCGGAGAGATCCTGGTACTGCTGGCGGATGTATTGCAGCCCCAGCCCCGTGGAGGCGGTGCGGCGGAGTTTCGGGATGCGGTTGTTGGAGACCACGACACCGTCGTCCTCCACCCGGACCGCCACGTGCAGCGGGGTGTCCGGGGAGACGCTGTTGTGCTTGAGGGCGTTCTCGATGAGCAATTGCAGGCTGCAGGGCACGACCGAGCGGGACAGGGCTTCTTCGGGGATGTCCACCTGCACGTCCAGCCCCTCCGGGAAACGGACTTTCAGCAGGTCCACGTACTTCTCCACGAATGCCATTTCGTCCCGCAGGCGCACCGTGGTCTCGTCTTCGCTCTTGATCATATAACGATAGACCTCGGCCAGTTTGTGGGTGTAGCGGCTGGCGTCTTCGGGCGTCTGCTCCTGGATCATATAGTCCAGGACGTTCAGCGAGTTGAACAGGAAATGCGGGTTCACCTGCTGCTTGAGCTTGTGGTAGCGGAACTGCGCCAGGTGGGCCTTTTCGGAGGCGGCCAGCGCACGCCGCTGCAGGCGCAGGGCATATTCGGCGAGCACCACCACCACGGCCAGGGTGAGGGAGTAGTCCAGCAGGATGGTGACGGCGGTGTTGCGCCCCCCCCAGCTCTGGGAGTAGAGCAGCAGGATCGCCAGGCGGGTGATGAGGATGATTACGAAGGCGATCAGCAGCCAGATCAGCGAGGACGCCATCTGTTCCGGAGCTTCCGCATGATTGCGGGCATAGCTGCGGGCGATCAGCAGCATCGTCCAGCCGATGATCTCGGTGCTCACGAAGGTCGAGAGCGGATAGATGACCAGCGGGGAGTCGGTGAACAGGTCGAACAGCCACGCGGTCCCGCGGCCCAGCAGCACGCCGACCAGGTTGACGGCCAGCACGGAAACGGCCATCATGAAGCCGCTGACCCGGCAGCGCAGGCAGATCAGCACGACCATCAGCATGGAGAGCAGGGTCAGCATCATGTCATCCGCCAGGCCGCCCACCCGGCAGCCCAGCGCGACGGCCGCGTGCAGCAGCGCGAAACCGTGGATAATCCAACTTTCTTTTGAAATCCGCATAATAGCTGTGACAAGATAATAAAAAATCACGCTTTTCCGACCATTCATCCCCAAAATTCAACCGTTCGTCCTTTTTCATTTTAACGCGCGTGTAAGATTTTTTTACTTTGCAGCTGTTTTAATAACACTGAAATGCAAACCAAGAGCAAGCTCACTTTCTGGCAGATGTGGAATCTCAGCTTCGGATTTTTCGGAGTTCAGATTGCCTACGCCCTGCAGAGTGCCAACATCAGCCGCATTTTCGCGACGCTGGGTGCCGATCCGCACCAGCTCAGCTTTTTCTGGATTCTCCCGCCGCTGATGGGCATGATCGTCCAGCCCCTCATCGGGAAATATTCCGACCGGACCTGGTGTTCCATGGGCCGGCGGAAGCCTTACCTGCTCGTCGGCGCCCTCGTGGCCGTGCTGGTGATGGTCTTCCTGCCCAACGCCGGCAGCCTCAGTTTCAGCAGCCGCCTGCTGTTGGGCCTGAACGGCGCGATGTGGTTCGGGCTCTTCTCCCTCATCTTCCTCGACACCTCCATCAACGTGGCCATGCAGCCCTTCAAGATGATGGTCGGCGACATGGTGGGCGAGGAGCAGAAGGCGCAGGCCTATTCCATCCAGTCGCTGCTGTGCAACGCCGGCAGCCTGGTGGGCTACCTCTTCCCGATATTCTTCACCTGGATCGGCATCGCGAACACCGCCCCCAAGGGCGTCATCCCGCCCTCCGTGGTGTGGAGTTTCTATTGCGGCGCCGCTATCCTCATACTCTGCGTGCTCTACACCTTCGCCAAGGTAAAGGAGATGCCGCCGACAGAATACGCCGCCTTCCACGGCATCGACCCGGAGAAGCAGGCCGCCGAGGAGAAGAAGCGCCCGGGCCTGTTCTCGCTCCTGCTCCACGCCCCCAAGACTTTCTGGACCGTGGGGCTGGTGCAGTTCTTCTGCTGGGCGGCCTTCATGTATATGTGGACCTACACCAACGGGGCCGTGGCGGCCAACTGCTGGGGGACCACCGATCCCGCCTCCGAAGGCTACCAGGCCGCGGGCAACTGGGTGGGCGTCGTGTTCGCCGTGCAGGCAGTCGGCTCCATCCTGTGGGCCCTCGTGCTGCCGAAGTTCAAGTCCCTGCGGCTCGCCTACGTGGTCAGCCTGCTGATCGGGGCCGCCGGATTCATTTCCGTCGCCTTCGTCCACAACCAGTATCTGCTGTTCGTCTCGTATTTCCTCATCGGAGCGGCCTGGGCGGCGATGCTGGCCCTGCCCTTCACCCTGCTCACCAACGCGCTGAGCGGTGGCCACATGGGGTCTTACCTGGGCCTGTTCAACTGCACGATCTGCCTGCCGCAGATCGTGGCGGCGGCCCTGGGCGGGGCGGTGCTGCGGCTCGTCGGCGGCGTGCAGGCGAACATGCTCGTGATCGCCGGCGTGCTGCTCATCCTGGGCAGCCTGGCGGTCGCGCTCGTGCAAGAACATAAATAATTATATATATACTAACCATCAAGCAAATGAAAAAAATCCTATCCATCCTTGCGGCCATCGTGCTTTCGGGCATGATGGGCGCCACTGCATTTGCCCAGAGCGGCTATGTGGTCCGGGGTGTGGTCGTCGACCAGATGGGTCCCGTGATCGGAGCCGCCGTCCTCGAGGCAGGCACGAACAACGGTGCCGTGACGGATCTCGACGGCAACTTCTCCCTCAGGGTTTCTTCTCCTGATGCGACCGTCGAGGTGAGCTGCATCGGCTACACCACCCTGACCTTCAAGGCATCCGAAATGCCCGCCACCATCACCCTCGCGGAAGACAACGAGTTTCTGGACGAGGTCGTGGTCATCGGCTACGGTACCGTCAAGAAGAGCGATATGACGGGATCCGTCGTCGCCATCAAAAATGACGAAATCAACCGTGGTGCCATCAACTCCCCGAGCCAGGCGCTCATGGGCAAGGTTTCCGGTCTGCACATTGTGCCCGCTTCCGGACAGCCCGGTGACGGCGCTACGATCCGTATCCGCGGCGCCGCATCCCTGACCGCCAGCAACGACCCGCTCATCGTCATCGACGGCGTGCCGGTGACCGGTGACGGCGGCGCAGGCATGGGCGACCCCCTCGCCTCGGTCAACCCCAACGACATCGAGAGTTTCTCTGTCTTGAAAGACGCTTCCGCCACGGCCATCTACGGTTCCCGCGCTTCCAACGGCGTCATCATCATCACGACGAAGAAAGGCAGCAGCGGCAAACTCAAGGTTACCTACAACGGCAGCTTCAGCGCCAAGCAGAACATCGCCACCCTCGATATGATGAACGGCGACCAGTTCCGCGAGGCCGTGAACAAGTATCATCCGGAATATGCCAGCCTTCTCGGCACGGCCAACACCGACTGGCAGAGCCAGATCTACCGCATCGGCATCTCCACCGACCACAACCTCAGCCTCTACGGCGGCAAGAAGATTCCGTTCCGTGCCAGCATCGGCTACAACCTGGACCAGGCTACCATCAAGCTCGGCGACAACAACCGCCTCAACGCCGACCTGAATCTCTCGCCGAAATTCCTGGACGACCATCTCGCCCTCAACGTGAACCTGAAGGGTATCTACCAGCGGACGATCTGGGCCAACAGCGGCGCCGTGGGCGGAGCCGTCGCCTTCGATCCGACCAAGCCCGTCACCAATACGGACGGTTCCTACTGGAACTGGTATAATGCGGACGGCACGCCCAACACGATGGCGTCCACCAGCCCGATGTCCACCCTGTATGACTTCTACAACCAGGGCCGGACGCTCCGCAGCATCGGCAACGTGCAGGCGGATTACAAAGTCCACGGGCTGGAAGATCTCCGCTTCAACCTCAACCTCGGTTATGACATCGCCAAGACCGTCGGCAACCAGTACAACATCCTCGGTTCTTACAGCGCCATGCGCGCGACGCCGGACCTCGCGACCAACTATCAGAATTTCAACCGCAACCTGCTTCTGGAGGCCTACGGCGATTATAACCACGAGGGCGACTGGTACACCCTCGACGCCATGGTCGGTTATTCCTGGCAGCGGAACTATGTCCGCTATGACAACACGCAATACTACAACATGGAGCCGCGCTGGCAGGAAAAGAACATCTTTCAGATCCGGCCTACCGACGCCAAGGAGTATGTGCTGATCTCCTTCTTCGGCCGTGTCAACTGGGCGATCCGTTCCAAGTACCTCTTCACCTTCACCGTCCGTGAAGATGCCTCTTCCCGTTTCGCCAAGCAGAACCGCTGGGGCTTCTTCCCGTCCGCGGCTTTCGCCTGGAACATCAAGAATGAGGATTTCCTGAAGAACGACAGCAACGTTTCCCAGCTGAAACTCCGTCTCGGATGGGGCCGCACGGGCCAGCAGGACATCGGCGGCGACTACTACCCGTATGTTGCCCGCTACAGCATGGCGACGGACCCGCGCATGCGCTATAATATGGGTTCCGCCAACCTCAACGTCCTCTCCCCGGTCGCGTACAATCCCAATGTCAAATGGGAAACCACCGAGACCTGGAACGCCGGCGTCGACTTCGGCTTTATCGGCGACCGGATCTCCGGTACCGTCGAGACCTACTACCGCCGCACCTTCGACCTGTTGAACTCCATCAACTTCCCGATGGGTACCAACTTCACCAACATGCTGATCGACAACATCGGCGAGATGGTCAACAAGGGCGTGGAAATCACCCTCAACACCATTCCGGTCGAGACGAAAGACTGGCATTGGTCCCTCGGCGGGAACGTGACCTTCCAGGATACGAAGATCACCAAGCTGACGGCCAAGAACATCGCCGGCTACCTCGGCGTGACCACCGGCCCGAACCTGGGCGGTACGGACGGTTATACTTCCCTCCACCGCATCGGCTTCGCCCCGTATACCTTCTTCCTCTACGAGCAGGCCTATGACACCAACGGCAATCCGATCGAGAACGTGCTCATCGACCGCAACGGCGACGGCATCGTGTCCGAATCCGACCGCTATGTCACCGGCTACAGCCCGACCCCGTGGATGTTCTTCGGTGTCAATACGCACCTGAGCTACAAGAATTGGGACTTCAGCATCAACGGCCACGGATCCATCGGCAGCTATGCCATCAACCGTGTCGCGATGGGCTATTCCACCGCCTACTCCGAGGATATGTCCAAGAATTTCATCCAGAACTGGAGCAACACCTACCTGGTGCCGGGCTGGGTGGATCTCCAGCAGACCAACCAGAAGTATTCCGATATGTTCGTCGAGAACACCTCCTTCTTCAAGCTCGACGACATCAACCTCGGATACACCTTCCATCTGAAGCGCTTCGCCCAGTCGATCCGCGTCGCCGGATCCGTCCAGAACGTGGCCACGATCACCAAATACCGGGGGCTTGATCCTGAACTCCAGGGTGTCGACGGCGTGGACAACAACATGTTCCCGCGCCCGCGCCTTTACACAATCCGTGTTAACATCAACTTCTAATACGACGGATATGAAAAAGATATATAGCATCGTGATGATGGCGCTCGCCGCCTGCGTCCTTTCTTCCTGCGTAGGGGACCTCAACACCCACCTGCTCAACGAGACCGAGTCGACGGCCGACCAGGCGTTCGCCTCCCAGTCGGATTACCTGGCGGCCCTGTCCTATATCAACGCTTTCTACAACTTTGTCAGCACCGGGGATCCGGGCTCTTCCGACATCAGCGTCAAGGATTCCGGCCAGAGCGAACTGGTCCGCCAGTATATCAACCTCAACGAACTCGCCGCCGACTCCTTCAAATGCAGCTGGACGAGCGACAGCTATGTCTCCGAGCTCCAGAACAACCGCTGGACGGCCACGGAGAATGCCGCGACGATCGCGGTCTACACCCGCTGCATGAAGGGTATCACCCTCGTCAACGAGTTTCTCCTCCAGACCGAGCCGGAAAAACTGGCCGCCCGCGGACACGAGAATCTGAGTTCGACCATCGCCGGATACCGGGCCGAGGCCCGTTTCCACCGCGCCCTGTTCTACTACCTGCTGATGGACCTCTTCGGCAATCCGCCCTTCGCGATGCCGGAGAACGTGATGGGTGAAAACCCCGAGCAGATCAAGCGCGCCGATCTCTTCGAATGGATTGAAAAAGAGTGCAACGAACTCCTCTCCGGCAATGACATGCCGGCCAAAGGCACCGTTCCGTATCCGCGCCCGACCAAGGGTTCCGTCCAGGCGCTCCTCGCCCGTATGTACCTGAACGCCGAGGTTTACACCGGCACCGCCCGCTGGGAGGATGCCAAGAAGGCGGCGGCCGCCGTCATCGCAATGGGCTATGTCCTCCATCCCAACTATCAGGAGCTCTTCATGCAGGACAACACCGAGAGCGGTGCTGCTGCGGACGAATTCATTTTTGGTATCGAATATGACCGCGACCACGCCCAGAGCTGGGGTGGCACCACGACCCTGAGTTCCGCCAGCGTCGGCGGCGCCGCCAATTCCAAGATCGGCGAACTGCTCGGTGTCGGAGGTACCATCATGCCGGAAGGCTGGGACGGCTACCACGTGGCTCCCGACTATGTCGACCGCTTCGAACTCAAGGGTGTGAACTGGGACGGCTCCGGTTTTGGCTATGACCGGGCCAAATCCGACAAGCGCGCCTTCTTCTTCAACGAGGGAGAGCCCGAGTTTGTTGCCACCACGACCAAGACCGGCTGGCGCTGCTGGAAATTCAGCAGCCTCAAGTCCGACGGCACGCTCCTGGACCGCAGCAACGACAACTTCAAATTCTCTTCCTGCGACTTCCCGATCTTCCGGCTCGCCGAGATGTATCTGATCTATGCCGAGGCTGACGCCCGCCTGAACAAAGGCATCACCACCGACGCCACGGCGCTTGGTTACATCAAAGCGCTGCGCGACCGCGCCGGCGTGGAGATGCCGGATGCCGTCACCCTCGACTGGCTGCTCGATGAGCGCGCCCGCGAACTGATGTGGGAGGGACACCGCCGCACGGATCTCATCCGCTACGGTTACTTCACCTCCGCATCCTTCCCGTGGGCCGGCAAGGGCGGCGTGGCGAACGGCAAGGTCGCCCTGCCCTCCTACCGCACCCTCTACCCCCTCCTCACGTCGGATATCAATGCCAATTCCAACCTCAAGCAGAATCCCGGCTATTAATCGATGCGTTTTGAACCTCTAATATACAGCAAGATGAAAAAATCTATCTATATAGTCCTGTCGGCCTTCGCCGCCCTGTTCTCTTTCGCCTCCTGCGAAAGGGAATATGTCCCGAGGGAAGTCGGTACGGAAAGTATCGCTCCGGTCCTCGCGACGGTCAGCGACCAGGTCATCGACGCCAACAACAGCAAGGCTGAATCGGTGATTTTCAACTGGACACCCGCCTCTTTCGGGGCTCCCGTCCAGATCCAGTACACCCTTTATCTGACCCGCGAAGGCGCTGAAGACGTGCTCGCCGGCCAGACCTTCTCGACGGCTGTCGCCGTGGAGAAAGCCACGATCAATTCCGGCGCCGTAGCCCTCGGTATCGAGAAGAACGGTACCGGCACCATCGGCGCCAAGGTCGTTGCATCCGTCTATACCGGGCCCAGCGGTTCCACCTCGTTTGCCGCAAGCAATTCTTCCAACGAGATTTCTTTCAAGGTCTCCACCTTCGAAGCGCCGAAAGACTGGATCTTCCTGCCCGGCGTGTACAACGGCTGGGGCGACAGCAACGAAAAGGAAGAGTGGAAGGTCTGGGAAGTGGACGGCGGAAGCAAGGTGTACCGCACCCTCGTCAAGTTCGAAACCGCCGACTGGTGCGAAGGCTACTGCCCGTTCAAGGTCTTCGCGAACGGTGCCTGGCTCGGCTACAACGACGGCTACGAGCCGTCCTGGGGCCGCATCTACGAGAACAACGACGGCAACTGGGCCGTGCCCGCTGCGGAACCCATCAACATCATCACGGTCAACATGACCACGAAGAAGGGTACCCGCGAGGCGGTCTCCAAGGTCGGTATCATCGGTTCCTTCTGCGGCTGGTCTGAAAGCGACGAGGTGTCCTTCGTCTATGACAATGTCAATAATGTCTGGAATGCCGACGTGACCTTCGCCGCCGGCGACGAGTTCCTGATCCGCCTGAACGGCAGCTGGGACTATAAGTACGGCACCGCAACCAGCCCCAGCGGCGACATCGCCGGCGGACTCGAACTCGAGTCCGGAAGCAGCGCCGCCAACATCACGGCTCCGGGCGCAGGCGACTACACCGTCCGTCTTTACGCGAACCGCACTCCGCTTGTAATCAGCTATATAGCGAAGTAACCTTTTGACAATCCGCATTATGAAAAGATTTAAACACATACTGGCGATTGCCGCATTGATCCTTGGAGCGGCCTCCTGTACCGTTATTCAGGAAGATGCGTTCTCGACGGATCCCGTCGCTCCCGAATTCCTCTCCCACGCGGACATCCTGATGACCGCCAACACCATGGATGAGGATGTGAATTTCACCTGGAACGCCTACCGGAACCTTCCGGAAGGCCTGAACTATGTGCTCAAAGCGACTTATGTCTACGACACGAAGGTGCTTGCAAACGTCGCCTCCACCAGTTTCAAGACCAGCAAGAAAGACTTCAAGAACCTGCTCTACACCACTTTCCCGGACCTCCCGGCGAATGATACCTTCGTCCTTTCGTTCGAGGTATCCGTCCTGGATAACGACGGCAACGAGTATGTCTCCAATTCGATGGGTGTGACCATCTACGCTTATGGAGACGCGGTCGCGCCCGTGACCACCCTGGCCACGGACGAGCTGGTCCTGGATCCCGCCAACCCCACCGAAGAGGTCGTCCTCATCAACTGGGCACCGGCCCGTCTGGTGTATGGCGAGGAGATTCTCTATGATGTCTATCTGAGCACCGTCACCGACAAGACCCCGGCCACCAAGGCCGCCTCCGTGCAGGATTACCTGCTCGCCGAAGGTCTCAAAGAGACGAGCTACGCCACGACGGTCGACGCCCTCAACGAGGCCGTCATCGCCGCCGGCGGCGCCGAGAACGCCACCGTGGGCGTGACCTTCCGCGTGACCGCCCGCTGCGCCTCCCTGCCGGAAGGCGTCACGGCCAGTTCCGCCACGATGAACATCAAGACCTATGTGGCCACCTTCCCGGATGTGTACTACACCCCGGGCAGCCACCAGGGCTGGGATCCCGCCACGGCGGCCACCCTCAAGCAGTCCTCCACCATCAAGGGCTACTACGAAGGCATCCTCGACCTGACCACCGAAGACGGCAGCGACGCCCTCTTCAAATTCAGCCCCAACCCCGAATGGAAGGATGACTTCGGCGGGGTCGTGACCGTGGGCGGCAAGGACGGTGTCTATGTCTTCGCCGAAGGAACCGTCGGAGTCTCCGACAATATCTCCGTCCCGTCGGGCGTCTATGTGGTCAAGCTCAACAAGAAGCTGAACACCCTCAACATGGTCTCCATCAAGAGCCTCGGCTTGATCGGTTCCGCCACCCCGGGCGACTGGTCGGAGGAAACCCCGATGGAATGGAACAAACAGACCAACGTCTTCACCGTCACCACCGACCTCGTGCCGGGCGAGTACAAGTTCCGTCTCAACAATGACTGGGACTTCTCCGTCGACGAGACCGGCGGCGTCAACGGCGGCGGCGGCAACTATCAGAACGAACTCGAGGGCAATTACAAGCTGTCCATCGACATGAGCCGCCATCCGTACAAGGTCCAGTTCGCCGACACCTCCTTCCCGGAGGTCCTCTACGTGCCCGGTTCCCACAACGACTGGACCCACAGCAGCACCGTGCTGAAGGGCGACGGCGAAGGCCACTATGAAGGCTATACCTACGTCGGAGGCGAATATGGATTCAAGTTCACGCCGGCCCCGAACTGGGACGAGGGCGAGTGGGGCTTCGACAAGGAGACCACCCCGGAGACCAGCGCGGCCGGAGAGACCACCTATCAGCTGACCCGCAGCAACGCCGGCAACATCATGGAAGGCTCCGAGGTGACCTATGCCCGCGTCCGTGTGGATCTGACCGACCTTACGGTCAAGGTCCTCCCGATCGCGAGCGTGGAAATCTGCGGCTCCTTCACCGAATGGGGCGTGAAAGATGACTTCAAGATGAGCTACCTCCAGGACAGCGACAGCTGGGTCATCCGCGGCATCACCCTTCAGAAGGGCGACCAGTGGAAGTTCCGGATGAACGACGACTCGAACTGGACAGCCAACCTGGGCTACGGTACGCTGGACGATCTCCGGCAGGGCGGCGACAACATCGCCGATACCGCGCCGGGCGTCTATACGATCGAGCTCTTCCTCGGCCAGACTCCTTACCACGCCACGCTGACCAAGACCGGTGATACGGACGCCCCGGAACTCCCGGAGACGATGTACATCATCGGCGATGGTGTCGGCGGCTGGGATTGGGCCACCAACGCCGTGGATATGATCCCGGTCACGGAGAAAGCCGGCTGGTTCTGGGCCATCCGCTACATCGAGGCAGGCAAGGGCTTCAAGTTCTGCTCCGTCAAAGCCTGGAACGGAGACTTCTACAGCCTGGGCGACGATACGGGCTACACCGTTGACGGCGGCAACTGCCTCGTCGCCGAGAGCGGCCTGTATATGATCGCCATCAATTATGCCGACGGTAAGATCGTGGTCGAACCGGCCCGGGTCTTCGGCATCGGCGATTGCTTCGGCGGCTGGGACAGCACGCCGCTGACGGTGGGTAACGACGGCAAGGTCGTCTCGCCCGCCTTCAGCGCCAACGGAGAACTCCGCCTCCACACCTCCTCCACCGCCTTCAACACCGATTGGTGGCGGATGGAATTCATCGTCCTGAACGGCAAGATCGCCTACCGCGGTGCGGGCGGCGACCAGGAGCGGGTCCCCTGCACGGCTGGCCAGAAGGTCACCCTCGACTTCAACGCCGGTACCGGTACCATTGAGTAAAAATTCGTATATTTGACAGAAGCGCCAATCTTGCTGGTTGGCGCTTCTATCCTCATTATGAAAAGATTTGTCCTCTTCCTGCTTTGCGGCCTGATGGTGGCTTCCTGTACGAAGCCGCCGGTTATCGATACGACTCCCGCATCTTTGTCGGTTTCTTCCGGCACGCTTTCGTTCACCACCGACGGAGCGTCCAGCCAGACGCTTTCCGTCACCGCCAGTACCGCCTGGACGGCCACCGTAGCCAACGGCGGAAGCTGGTGCTCCGTTGATCCGTACCACGGCACGGGCAACGCCACCGTGACCGTCTCCGCCGCAACCAACAAGACGGCCCAGGCGCGGACGACCACCATCACCTTCAATGCCGCCCAGTGCAACCCGGTCACGGTGACCGTGAACCAGGTGGCGGGAAAGGAAGAGGATAAGATCGAGACCACGACCGTCGCCCTCTCCGCCGCACCCCGGGAATGGGACAAGAAGAAACGCGCGGACATCACCTACCAGGTCAATGTCTATAGCTTTGCGGACAGCGACGGCGACGGCTGGGGGGATCTCAAGGGCGTCGCCCAGAAGCTCGACTACTTCGAGTCGCTGGGGGTCTCCGCCCTCTGGCTCTCGCCCGTCCACCCGTCTTCCTCATACCACGGCTACGATGTCTCGGACTACACCGCCATCAACCCCAAACTCGGCACAGAGGCCGATTTCAAGGACTTGGTTTCCCAGGCCAAGGCCAAGGGGATTGGCATCTATATGGATTTCGTCCTCAACCACACCGGCCTGCAGCACGAATGGTTCAAGGCGGCGTCCGCCGATCCTGCCAGCAAATACCGGGGCTACTACGTGACGTCGGAAACCGGCGAATCGACCACCGGCGGCATGGGTGACTGGTATTCTTCCACCACCGGCAACATCGGCTATCACGGGCGGCTGCATTTCAAACTCGACACCTCGGTCGGGTCCCAGCCCAAACTGACGGTCACCCAGGCCACGGAGGCCGCGCAGAACGGCAATACCGACACTTCGGTCAAGTGGTTCATCTACGACAACAACGCCATCCGCATGTACAAGACGGGCGACAATCTCTACGAGATCACGCTCAACATCGACAACAACTGGGGCATCCTGGTGAAGGATGACGCCACGCAGTGGGACGACCATAAATGGGGTGCCAAGGCGGGGGAGCAGCTCGTCGAATTCGGCAAGGCCAAGACCCTCGTCAAGGGCGGGGCCGCCAATGATATCATCTTCGGCGGCAGCAGCATGAAGTATTATGCCAGCTTCGACCGCTCCATGCCGGACCTGTACTACGGCCCGGCCGACAAGGCCTCGGAGTCAGCCGCCTTCAAGGACCTGGCCGCCGCCGCCGACAAGTGGATCCAGATGGGCGTCGCGGGCCTGCGGCTCGACGCCGTAATCTGGATCTACCAGAACAACGCCAACGCCAATGTCTCCTTCCTCAAGCAGTGGTACGACCGCTGCAATACGACCTGGAAGGCAAACGGCGGCACGGGGGATTTCTATATGGTCGGAGAGGCCTGGACCGACTCGGCCGAGCAGATGGCTCCGTACTACAAAGGCCTGCCCTCCAACTTCAATTTCTACTGGTGGTACACGCTCAAGGACCGCATCGGCAAGGGCCAGGGCAACGATTTCGCGAAGACCGCGCTCTATTTCCGGAACCTCTTCCAGGCGCAGCGCGACGGATTCATCGATGCCATCAAACTCTCCAACCACGATGAGGACCGTGCCGCGGAGGACCTCGGCCGGAGTTTTGAAAAAGAGCGGCTCGCCGCCGCCGTGCTGCTGACCTCGCCGGGCAAGCCCTACATCTACCAGGGCGAAGAACTCGGCTACTGGGGCAAGAAAACCAATGGCGACGAATATGTCCGGGCGCCGATCCGCTGGGAGCGGAACGGCAAGCTGGCGTCGGGAGCCCTGGGCGGCAAGGTGGACGCGAACATGCTCTCCGCGGACCGCTCCGTGGAGGCCCAGGCGGCGGACAAGAACTCGCTGCTGAGCGCCTATCGCAGCTTTGCGCAGCTGCGCAATAACTACGCTGCCCTGGCTTCCGGCACGATGGCCGAGTATTCGACCAAATCCAACGCCCTGGCGGTATGGACCCTGACCGGGAGCGGCGAGAAATTGCTGGTCGTCCACAACTTCAGTTCGGCCAAGGCGGCCGCCTCTTTCGGCACCGAGAACATCACCCGGCCCGTCCTGGTGAGCGGCTCCGCAGAACTCAAAACCACCACCCTCAACGGGAACGTCACCGACCGCACGCTCTCGCTGGGCGCCTGGTCTTCCGTCGTCTTCGACCTCTCCGAATAAGCCCCGCATCGTATGAAACGCATTCTCTTTTTCCTGCTGATCCTCTCCGCGCTGGCCGCCTGCTCGCGGAAACCCGACAACGGAAGCGCTCCGGACGCCTGGGCCCGCGAAGGGGTCGTCTATGAACTCAACGTCCGCCAGCTCACGCCGGAAGGCAGTTTCGCCGCGGCCGAGACCCAGCTGCCCCTGCTCAAGGAACTGGGCGTGGACATCATCTGGGTAATGCCCCCCTATCCTATCGGGGAGCTGGGCCGCAAGGGCAGCCTCGGCTCCTACTATGCCATCCGGGACTATTGCGACATCAACCCGGAATTCGGCACGCTCGCGGACTTCGACCACTTCCTCGCGGCGGCCCACGCACAGGGCTTCAAAGTCGTGCTCGACTGGGTGGCCAACCACACATCCCCTGACCATCCCTGGGCCACGGAGAAGCCCGCCGAATGGTATGTGCGCGACGAGCAGGGCCATACGATCGTCGAATACGACTGGACCGACATCGCCAAGCTCAACTACGACTGCGCCGAGATGCGCGCCGAGATGGAGAAGTGCATGCGCTTCTGGCTGGACCGGGGCGTGGACGGATTCCGCTGCGACGTGGCCTATCAGGTGCCGCAGGATTTCTGGGCCGCCGTCCTGCCGCAGTTCCGCAAGGACTACGGCCGGCCGCTCTATTTCCTCGCCGAGGGCGAGGAGGCCTGGCTGCACGAGGCGGGCTTCGACACCACCTATGCCTGGAAACTCCACCACCTGCTGAACGACATCGCGCAGGGATGCTGCGGGGCCGACAGCCTGGTCCGCTACCTGGACTGGAACCGGCAGACCTACCCCGAAGGCGTCCGTCGCCTGGGTTTCACTTCCAACCACGACGAGAACTCCTGGAGCGGCAGCGAATTCGAGCGTATGGGCGAGGGCTGGCAGGCGATGACCGTGCTGGCCTGGACCCTGCCGCAGATGCAGCCCCTGATCTATACCGGCCAGGAGTTCGGCTACGACCACCGTTTCGCCTTCTTTGAGAAAGATCCCATCCCGGCTCGCAAGACCAATGCCGTGACCGACTTCTATCGCCGGCTCGCCCGGCTCCGGGAAGACCACCCGGCGCTGAGCGCCGACGGCGCGGAATTCCGCCTGCTCTCCTCGGCGGACAACACCCTCGTTTATGAGCGCAGCGCCGGTGACGACACCGTCCGGATCAGCGTGCAACTGGAAGCCCCCTGGGCCTGGAGCATCTCTTCCGACGAGGACCGCCTCACGCGCATCGAGCCGCCCTGCTGGTGGGTGGGGATGGAGACGCCGCTCCAGCTGCTCGTGCAAGGAGCGGGGATCGGCGGCTACTCGGTCCGCGCCGAGGGCGCCCGGGGCGTGCGCGTCACGGGTGTGCACCCCGCCGAGAGCCCCAACTACCTCTTCGTGGACGTGGCGGTGGAGAAGAACGCCGCCCCGGGCCCCGTCCGTCTCGTATTCAGCAAGGGCGGGGACAGTTTCCACGTGACCTACCGGCTGGACGCGCGCGAGCCCGACTCGGCCCGGCGCGGGAGTTTCGGCCAGGCCGATGCCATCTACCTGATCATGCCGGACCGTTTCGTCAACGGCGACCCGTCCAACGACGAGACCCCCGACACGCAGGAAAATCCGGCCTATGACGCCTTCTTCGGACGCCACGGCGGCGACATCCAGGGCATCGAGGACCAGCTCGACTACATCGCCGACCTGGGCTTCACCGCCATCTGGAACACCCCGCTGCTCGAAGACGACGAGCCGACCTCCTCCTACCACGGCTACGCCTGCACCGACTACTACCGCATCGATTCGCGTTTCGGCAGCAACGACAAATACCGCGAATTCGTCCGGCAGGCCCACGATCGCGGCCTCAAGGTCATCATGGACGTGGTCACCAACCACTGCGGGGACGAGCATTGGTGGATGGAGGACCTGCCCTTCGCCGACTGGGTGCACCAGTGGCCGGAGTACACCCATTCCAATTGCGCTTTCTCGGCGCAGAACGACCCCTATTGCTCCCAACTGGACCGCGAGAACATGGTGGGCGGCTGGTTCGACACCTCGATGGTGGATATGAACCTGGACAATCCCTACCTGCTGCGCTACTTCCAGCAGTGGGCCGTGTGGTGGACGGAATGGGCCGGCCTGGACGGTTTCCGGGTGGACACCTACCCCTACAACGAGAAAGTGCCGATGTCGCAGTGGTGCGCCGCCGTGCGCCGCGAGTATCCGAAGCTCAACATCGTCGGCGAGGTCTGGTCGACCAATGTCCCGCAGGTGGCCTACTGGCAGGCCGGCAACCCCAACCTGGACGGCTTCGACTCGAACCTTCCTTCGGTCATGGACTTCGCCCTGCAGGCTGCCATCTGCCAGGGCATCAACACCAACCGGGAGAGCTGGGACGAGGGCATCACCAAGTGGTATGACTCCATCGCCAACGACTTCTACATCCACGACCCGCAGAACATGATGGTCTTCCCGGGCAACCACGACACCGACCGCATCGGCGACGTGGTCGGGCAGGATCCCGACAAGATGAAGCTCATCTTCGCGCTGCTCGCCACCGTGCGCGGCTACCCGCAGGTCTTCGCGGGCGACGAACTGATGGTCGTCTCGCGTGACCGGAGCCAGGGCCACGGGGGCCTTCGCGTGGAGTTCCCGCAGGACTGGGCGCAGGATGCCGTACAGAAGGACCTGCACGACTATGTCCGCGCCCTGCTGCAGTGGCGCAAGGGCTCCGAAGCCGTGCAGCACGGCCGCACGCTGCACTTCCTGAGCCGCGACAACACCTACGCCTACTGGCGCATCGCCGACAGTGGCGAGACGGTCTTCGTCTACCTCAACAACAACCCCGTCCCGCGGGACATCCCCTGGGCGGACTATGCCGAGATCACCGGCAGCCTGAAGGGGCCCGGACGCGATGTGGTCTCCGGAGAAATCATTACCTTTGAACCCCGGACCGTGGCGGGCCGCACCGCCCTGGTCGTAGAATACAAATGAGACGATTCCTGACCTTCCTCCTCTGCGCTGCCCTGCTGGCAGCCTGCACCTCCACCCCGGAGACCACCCCCATGCCCAAGGCGGAGCTCCGCTCCCCGGACGGCCTGCTGCACCTGTCCTTCTACCTCTCCGGAGAAGGCACGCCCCGCTACGCGCTTGAGCGTGACGGGGTTCCGGTCGTGACTCCCAGCCGCCTGGGCTTCCGCCTGCGGGGCGTCGTCAAGGCCGAACAACTCTCTTACAACTCCGACGGGACCGTCTCCAAGGAGGACGGCGCCCCTTCGATCGCTTTCGACCGCGACTTCGAGTTGCTGGGCGTGGAGACGGACAGCTTCGACGAAGTCTGGGAGCCCGTCTGGGGCGAGGAATCCCGGATCCGCAACCACTACAATGAACTGCTGGTCCACCTGAAGCAGCCCAAGGGCGGACGCCTGCTGGACGTCCGCTTCCGCCTGTTCGACGACGGCCTGGGCTTCCGCTACGAGTTCCCCGCCGGACAGCCGATGGTGCATTTCGTGATCCAGGAGGAACTCACCGAGTTCGCGATGGCGGACGACTGCACGGCCTGGTGGATCCCCGGGGACTATGATACCCAGGAATACGAGTACAACCGCACCCGGCTTTCGGAGATCAGCGCACATTTCCGCGACAAGATGCGCGGAAACAGCAGCCAGACCCCCTTCAGCACCTCCGGTGTACAGACCTCCCTGCAGATGAAAACCCCCGGCGGGCTGTATGTCAACATCCACGAGGCCGCCCTGGTGGACTATCCCTGCCTGCACCTGCTGGTGGACGGGAAGACCCACACCCTGCACGCGCACCTGACCCCGGACGCCGAGGGCTGGAAGGGCAATCTCCAGACGCCCGCCAAGACCCCCTGGCGCACCGTCCAGGTGGCCGCCTCGGCCACGGACCAGCTCGCTTCGCGCCTGGTACTCAACCTGAACGAGCCCTGCGCGCTGGAGGACGTGAGCTGGATCCACCCGGTCAAATATATGGGCGTGTGGTGGGAAATGATCGCCGGCGCGGGCTCCTGGGCCTATACCAACGCCTCCGGCATCGACCTCGACAGTTTCGACTACGCCGCCGCCAAGCCCAACGGACGCCACAGCGCGAACAACGAGCACGTCCGCGCCTACATCGACTTCGCCGCCGCGCACGGCTTCGACGCCCTGCTCGTGGAAGGCTGGAACATCGGCTGGGAAGAGTGGGCCAATTGCAACAAGGACCACGTCTTCGATTTCCAGACGCCTTACCCCGATTTCGATATCGAGGCGCTCAACGCCTATGCCCACAATAAGGGAATCCGCCTGGTGATGCACCACGAGACCTCCTCCAGCGTGCGCAATTACGAACGCTATCTGGAAGACGCCTACTCCCTGATGAACCGCTACGGCTATGACGCCGTCAAGTCCGGCTATGTGGGAGACATACTCCCCCAGGGCCAGCACCACTACAGCCAGTGGATGATCAACCACTACCTCTACTGCATCACCGAGGCCGCGAAGCACCACATCATGGTGAACGCCCACGAGGCGGTGCGCCCGACCGGCCTGTGCCGCACGTATCCCAACCTGATCGGCAACGAGTCCGCGATGGGCACGGAATACCAGGCCTTCGGCGGCATCACCCCCGGCCACACGGCCATCCTGCCCTTCACCCGCCTGAACGGCGGCCCGATGGACTACACCCCGGGCATCTTCGAGCAGAACCTCAAAGAGTGGTGCGGCAACGACTCCTGGGTCAACTCCACGATCTGCGGCCAGCTCGCCCTCTACCTGACCATGTACTCCCCGCTGCAGATGGCTGCGGACACCCCCGAGCACTACAGCCGCTTCCCGGACGCATTCCAGTTCATCGAGGATGTGGCGGTGGACTGGAGCGAGAGCCGTTACCTCGGCGCCGAGCCGATGGAATACATCGTGGTGGCGCGCAAGGCCAAGGACGGCGGACAGTGGTTCTGCGGCGGCGTGACCGATACCGAGGCGCGCAACTTCGATCTGAAACTGGACTTCCTGGAGAGCGGGACCTACGAGGCCACCCTCTATGCCGATGCGCCGGACGCCCACTATAAGAACAATCCGCAGTCCTATGTGATCACGAAGCTGACCGTGACACCGGACGGGACGATTCCCGTCACGATGGCTCCGGGCGGCGGTTTCGCCATTTCTTTCGAAAGACTATGACAACGACCTTCCAAATACATTACCGGACCGCTTGGGGCGAGAGCCTCTCGCTGGTCCTCCGGGACAAGAAATACCCGATGACCTGGAACCACGGCGCCGTCTGGAGCGTGACGGTGACAGGCGTTCCCGCAGCCGCCCTCAAAGACTACACCTACGTGGTGATGCGCGGCGGCCTGATCGTCCGCACCGAATGGAGCCACCACCACCGCAAAGCGGCCGAGGCCGAGATCCGGGACGCCTGGATCGACTGCCCGATCCCCGGCTGCCCCTTCCCCCGCGAGCACCAGGCCGCGAAGTTCGACCGGCCCGGCTTCCGCGGCGCGGGCACGGCAATCCCCGTGTTCTCCCTGCGCACCGCAGATGATTTCGGCATCGGTGAATTCCGTGACCTGCGGCCCCTCGTGGACTGGGCCGCGGCCACCCGCCAGTGCATCATCCAGCTCCTCCCGGTGAACGACACCACCCGCCAGGGCGGCTGGGCGGACTCCTACCCCTACAGCCCCATATCCACCTTCGCCCTGCATCCGCTCTATATGCACCTGCAGGACCTCGGCATCCGGGAAGACGCCGCCTTCAAGAAACAGCAGGCCGCGCTCAACGCCCTGCCCGAGCTGGACTATCCCGCCGTGTTCAAGGCCAAGATGGCCTACATCCGGCAGGCCTTCGAAAAGCGCAGCGCCAAAGACCTCGCCAGTGCCGCCTACAAGAAGTTCTACAAGGAGAACAAGGGCTGGCTGGACGAATACGCCGCCTTCTGCGCCAAGCGCGACTCCCTGGAGCCGGAATACTACGGCTGGATGCAATTCCACCTGGACAAGCAGTTCGGCGAAGAGGTTGATTACGCACGCGCCAAGGGCGTCTCGCTCAAGGGAGACCTGCCCATCGGGGTGAGCGCCGACAGCGCCGAGGCCTACTGGCATCCCGAACTCTTCAACCTGGATTCCTCCACCGGCGCCCCGCCCGACTTCTTCAGCGCAGACGGGCAGAACTGGGGCTTCCCGACCTACAACTGGGAGGAGATGGCGAAGGATGACTTCGCCTGGTGGAAGGCGCGCCTGCGGAAAATGAGCCGCTATTTCGATGCCTTCCGCATCGACCACATCCTCGGATTCTTCCGCATCTGGGAGATTCCGACGGAGTACAAGAGCGGCATGATGGGCCATTTCAACCCGGCCCTGCCTTATACCCCGGAGGAGATCGCCTCCCTGGACCTGCCCATCAAGGGGCTCTTCCATCCCGACCCGCGCCATCCGGGCAAATACCAGCCGCTGATCTCCCCCGACACCGCCGGTCTGTCGGACGGGCAGCAGAAGCGCTTCAAGGACCTCTACAACGACTTCTTCTACCACCGCCACGACGACTTCTGGCGCCGCAACGCGGAGCGCAAACTTCCCGAACTGCTCGGCGCCACGGGAATGCTCGCCTGCGGAGAGGACCTCGGAATGGTGCCGGACTGCGTGCCCGGCGTGATGGAGCGTGAGAGAATCCTCTCGCTGAAGATGCGCGGCATGGAGCAGGAGGGACCCTGGCGGACGCTGAGCGTCTGTGCCACTTCCAGCCATGACATGGAGACACTGCGTATGCAGTGCAAGGAAGATCCGGAGCCCGGGGAGGTGCGCCGGATGCTGTGGGAGTTCCTCGACTCCCCTTCGATGCTCGCAATCTTCCCGCTGCAGGACTGGGTGGCCCTGGACAAGGAGTTGCGCCGCGCCGACCGTATGGAAGAGCGCATCAACCAGCCCGCAGACCCGCACCATCACTGGCGTTTCCGCCTGCATTTCGATGTGCGGGAGCTGCTGAATCGGAGTGAACTGAATACCGCCGTGGAAGGCCTGGTCAAAGATTCCAGGCGGGCGGCGTAAGGCTTATTTCGCGATATTCTCGCGCATTTCCGTGTCCGCCTGGATGTTCTTCATCCGGTAGTAGTCCATGATGCCGAGGTTGCCGCTGCGGAAGGCCTCGGCCATCGCCAGCGGGACCTGGGCTTCAGCCTCGATCACACGGGCGCGGGCCTCCTGGGCCTTCGCCTTCATTTCCTGCTCCTGAGCCACGGCCATGGCGCGGCGCTCTTCGGCGCGGGCCTGGGCGATGTTCTTATCGGCATCGGCCTGGTCCATCTGCAGCACGGCGCCAATGTTCTTGCCCACGTCGATGTCGGCGATATCGATGGAGAGTATCTCATAGGCCGTTCCGGCGTCGAGACCCTTGCCAAGCACGAGCTTGGAAATGCTGTCCGGATTCTCCAGGACGCTCTTGTGGCTGTCCGAAGAGCCGATGGACGAGACGATACCTTCGCCCACGCGGGCCAGGACCGTCTCCTCGCCGGCGCCGCCGACCAGCTGCTTGATGTTGGCGCGCACGGTCACGCGGGCCTTGGCGATCAGCTGGATGCCATCCTTGGCAACCGCCGTCACGGGCGGGGTGTTGATGACCTTCGGATTGACCGACATCTGCACGGCCTCGAGCACGTCGCGGCCGGCGAGGTCGATGGCGGAAGCCATCTTGAAGTCCAGGGGGATGTTGGCCTTGTTGGCCGAGATGAGCGCCATCACGACCTTGGTCACATTGCCGCGGGCGAGGTAGTGCGCTTCTAGTTCGTTGGCCTTCAGGGTCAGTCCGGCTTTGGTGCCGGTGATGAGGGCCATTACGATGGTGCGGGGATTGACGCCCCTCCAGCGCATCAGCACGAGCTGGATCAGGGACACATAGACCCCGGAGAGCAGGGCCTGGAACCACAGGGCCACCGGGAAGAACCAGAGGATGATGATGAGACCGACAATCGCAATGACGATCCAGATGATAGGGTTCATATTATGCTTGCGTTAATGGTTTGACCAGGGGTTTGTTCTCTTCGATGGCGACGACCTCGACCGGCGTGCCGGCGGAGACCATCTTGTTGTCGTAGCTCTTGACCTCGCAGGTCAGGGTGCCGAAACGGCCCGTTCCCATCGGCGCGAGACGCGTATAGGCGAAGCCGCGGTCACCCACGTGTACGCCCTCGGCTTCCGTTCCCATCTTGGAGGTCACCTCCGTCTTGAGTTCGAAGCGGCGCCAGGTCTTGGCGCGCAGCGCGAAGAACAACATCCCGCCGAGCAGCAACACGGCGGCGAGCGAGGTCCACCAGCCCGCGGCCGTGGAAATGGCCGTGAAGGCGTACCAGCAGGCGAAGCCCAGCGAGCCGAGGCTCAGGAAACCGGCGACCCCGATACCCGGGACCAGGAGCATCTCGACGAGCATCAGGATGACGCCCAGCACGAGAAGAGAAACGACAATCCACCACATAGAAAAAAAGCTTTATCTCTTACAAATATAAGAAATTGCTTTTGAAGGAACAACTGCGGGGCTCCAAAAAGCAAAATAGCCGGTTTTTCCGACCCCTAAATATAAATTTAGCCCGCAAAGTTTCTTTCTTTTGAGAAAAATACTAACTTTGCGGACTATTTTGTGATAATTGTTTAAATTACCATACTTATGCAAAGCAAAGGCTTAATCAGATTAGTCACGATCTGCCTCCTGCTCGCCTGTTTCTGGCAGCTGTCCTTCACGGCTGTGTCTGCCTTTTTCAACCGCAAGGCTGAGCAGCGCGCAGAGCAGATCGCGCAGAAGGCCGACCTCTCGGGAGTGCCCGAGGCGGACCGCGCTTTCTACCTTGATTCGATCCGGAAGATCGAGTCCCGCCGCTACACAGATTCCCTCTCCGGCGTGAAAGTTTATATGGGCCAGACCCTCAAGCAGGTCCGTGACCAGGAGATCAACCTCGGTCTCGACCTCAAGGGCGGTATGAACGTGATGCTGCAGGTCCAGCTCGAGGACCTGGTGCGCGCCCTGTCCGGCGGCAACCAGACCCCGGAGTTCCAGCGCGCCATCGAGCTCGCCAAGCAGCGCAGCGTCAATTCCCAGTCCGACTTCATCACCCTTTTCGCCGAGGCGTTCAAGGAGACCGCCCCCGGCACCCGTCTCGCCCAGGTCTTCGGTACCTATGAGATGCGCGACCGCATCAAGCCCGAGTCCACCGACGAGCAGGTCATCGCCGTGATCCGCGAAGAGGCTGAAAGCGCCGTCGCCAACTCCTTCAACGTGCTCCGCAACCGTATCGACCGTTTCGGCGTGACCCAGCCGTCCATCCAGAAGATCGGCAACACCGGCCGCATCCTCGTAGAACTCCCGGGCGTCAAGGAGCCGGAGCGTGTCCGCAAGCTGCTCCAGGGAACCGCTTCCCTCGAGTTCTGGCCGACCTTCACCTACGACGAGATCGCTTCCTATCTGGACGAGGCCAACGCCCGCCTGGCCGAACTGCTTGCCACCGAGGATGAGCCGGAGGCCGCCGAGGCCGCCGCGGCCGCCGCGGATGACGCCGTGGCCCAGGAAATGGCCGCCCAGAACGCCGCCTCCGAGGACGCCGAGCTCGCCGCCGCCCGCAAGGCCAACCCGCTCTACGCGGTGCTGAGCCCGTCCGGCATGCGCGGCAACGCCTGCATCGGTTTTGCGGCCGCCGCCGATACCGCCCTGGTCAACAAGTACCTGCGGATGAATGAGATCGAGGCCATCTTCCCGGCGGAGTTCCGCCCGATGTGGTCCGTCCAGCCTTCCTCCTATATCGAGGGTGACAACATCTACGAGCTCGTGGCCATCAAGGCCACCTCCCGCGACGGCAAGGCCCCGCTCGACGGCGGTGTCGTGACCGACGCCCGCGTCGACTATGACCAGCGCCGCGGCGGTTATCCGGGCGTGAGCATGACGATGAACGCCGAGGGCGCCAATGTGTGGGCCCGCCTGACCAAGGAGAACATCGGCCGCCAGATCGCCATCGTGCTCGACGGTACCGTGTATTCCTATCCGAACGTCCAGACCGAGATCACCGGTGGTTCTTCTTCCATCACCGGCCAGTTCTCCATCGACGAGGCCACCGACCTTACCAACGTCCTCAAGTCCGGTAAGCTCCCCGCCCCGGCCACCATCGTCCAGGAGCAGGTCGTCGGTCCGACCCTCGGTGCCGAGTCCATCCGCTCGGGTCTCATTTCCTTCATCATCGCGTTCTGCGTCGTCCTCCTGTTCATGCTCTTCTTCTATCAGGGCGCAGGTGTGGCGGCCGATATCGCGCTGCTCACCAACGTCGTGTTCCTCTTCGGCATTCTCGCCGCTTTCAGCGCGGTCCTCACGCTGCCGGGTATCGCCGGTCTCGTGCTGACCCTGGGTATGGCCGTGGATGCCAACGTGATCATCTATGAGCGCATCAAGGAGGAACTCAAGGCGGGCAAGGGCCTGAGCAAGGCCGTCGCCGACGGCTACCGCAACGCCTACTCCGCCATCATCGACGGCCAGGTGACCACCCTGCTGACGGGTATCGTGCTCTTCTTCTTCGGCTCCGGTCCGATCAAGGGCTTCGCGACCACCCTCATCATCGGTATCCTCACCTCCATGGCCACCGCCATCTTCGTCACCCGCCTCATCTTCGAAAGCCGCATCAAGCGCGGCAAGAACATCACCTTCGAGAACAACCTGACGAAGAACTTCCTCAAGAACACCCACGTCGACTTCCTGGGTGCCCGCAAGTGGTCCTACATCATCTCCGGCGCACTGATCGTCATCGCCATCGGTTCGATGCTCCTCAAGGGCTTCACCCTCGGTGTCGATTTCACGGGCGGTCGCACCTACGTGGTCCGCTTCGACAAGCCGGTGACCGCCGAGGATGTCCGCGCAGCCGTGGGCGAGACCTTCACCCTGGCCGATCCCGAGTCCTCCGTCGAGGTCAAGCAGTTCGGTGGCGACAGCCAGATGAAGATCACGACCTCCTACAAGTTCCGCGACGAGACCAGCACCGTGGACGCCGAGATCGAAGGCATGCTCTACGAGTCCCTCAAGGGCTTCTACTCCGAGCCGGTGAGCCTCTCCGACTTCACCTCCACGCTGGAGAACCCCAACGGTATCATCTCCTCCGACAAGGTGGGTGCCACCATCGCCAATGATATCAAGCGCAACGCCATCATCTCCATCATCCTCGCCCTGATCGTGATCTTCGCGTACATCGCAATCCGCTTCAAAGGCTGGAGCTGGGGTCTGGGCGGTGTGGTCTCCCTGGCCCACACGGCGATCATCATCATCGGCTTCTTCTCCCTGTTCAGCGGCATCCTGCCCTTCAACCTGGACGTGGACCAGACCTTCATCGCCGCCATCCTGACGATCATCGGTTACGCCATCAACGACAACGTGGTGATCTTCGACCGTATCCGTGAGAACCTGGCGCTCCACCCGAACGACAACTTCAAGGACACGGTCAACAAGTCCCTCAACGCGACCCTCACCCGTACGGTCAACACCTCCGTGTCGACCCTCCTCCCGATGCTCACGATCGCCATCTTCGGCGGTGAGAGCATCCGCGGTCTGTCCGTCGCCCTCTGCCTCGGTGTGCTCATCGGTACCTACGCCTCCATTATGATCGGTACCCCGATCATGTACGACGCCACCCTGCGCGCCGGCAAGAAAGCCGCCGCCAAGGTCCCTGCCGCCAAGGCCGCCCCGAAGAAGAAATAACGCGGGACAAAAAGTTATCAACAATCCAGCCCCCGGCCTTCGAAGGTCGGGGGTTTTTGTGTATATTTGTCTTGCCATGGCCTTCGTACATCTCCACGTCCATACCCAGTATTCCATCCTCGACGGAATGAGCGACATCCAGAAGCTTTTCCGCCGCGCGGAAGAGCTCGGCATGCCGGGGCTCGCCATCACCGACCACGGCAACCTGTACGGCATCAAGGATTTCCGCGACGTGGCAGCCAAGCACCCCTCGGTCAAGCCCATCTTCGGCTGCGAGATCTACGTTACCCAGCACTACGACCACCACCTCAAGGACAACGACCACAAGAAATACTACCACCTCATCCTCCTGGCCAAGAACTACACGGGCTACAAGAACCTGATGAAGATCGTCTCCACGGGGCACATCGAGGGCATGTACTACAAGCCGCGCGTGAGCCACGAGGTGTTGGAGCGCTACCACGAGGGCCTGATCTGCTGCTCCGCCTGTATGGCGGGGGAGATTCCGCGGGGGATCCTGGCGCACGACGACGACGGGGTGGACCGCGCCATCGCCTGGCACAAGCGGGTCTTCGGCGAGGACTACTACCTCGAGGTGATGCTCCACAAGACGGAGGTCCCGGGCCTGTCCCTAGAGCTCTACGAACGGCAGAAAGAATACACCGCCCGCATTTTCGAACTCGCGGAAAAGCACGGCGTCAAGGTCGTGGCCACCAACGACGTCCACTTCGTCCGCAAAGAGGACGGACCGGCCCACGACCGGCTCATCTGCCTGACCACCAATGCGATGGTGGATGACCCCAAGCGCCTGCGCTACACCCAGCAGGAATATCTCAAGAGCGAGGAGGAGATGGCTGCCCTGTTCCCGGACCACCCGGAGGCACTCGCCAATACCCTCGAAGTGCTGGACAAGGTGGAGCGCTACGAGATCAACCGCGGGCACGTCCTCCCGAAGTTCGAACTCCCCCAGGAGTTCCTCGCGCAGATCGACGTCTATCTGCAGCGCTACGCCGACATCATCGAGAACGGCAAATACGACATCGCCAAGGGCAAGGACGGCACCGAGGAAAAGCACTACCGCGGCGACGAGTTCTGCCGCTCCGTCGCCTACCTGTGCTACCTGACCTACGAGGGCGCGAAATTCCGCTACGGGAAGCAGCTCACCGAAGAGCAGTCCTCCCGCCTGCATTTCGAGCTGATGACCATCTCCTATATGGGTTTCCCGGACTATTTCCTCATCGTCCAGGACTTCATCAACTGGGGGCGGCGCCACGGCGTGTCCGTGGGGCCGGGACGCGGCTCGGCGGCCGGTTCCTGCGTGTCCTACTGCCTCGGCATCACCAACCTCGACCCGATCCGCTACGACCTGCTCTTCGAGCGTTTCCTCAACCCCGAGCGCATCTCGATGCCGGATATCGACGTGGATTTCGATGACGAGGGCCGCTACCGGGTAATCCAGTATGTGCAGGACCGCTACGGGGCCGATCACATTTCCCACGTGATCACCTTCGGCACGATGGCCGCCAAGCTGGCCGTCAAGGATGTCGCGCGCATCTCCAACCTTCCCATCCCGGAAGCCAACCGCCTCACCAAGCTCATCCCCGACCGGCCCTTCGTGATCAAGGAAGACGGCAAGGAAAAAGAATACAAGCCCACCCTCGCCAACAGCGTCAAATTCGTCAAGGAGCTCAAGCACGAATACGAACAGGGCGATCCCCTGGTGCGCGAGGTGCTCGACTTCGCCCTCCAGCTCGAGGGCTGCATCCGCCAGACGGGCATCCACGCCTGCGCGATGATCATCGGCCGGGGCAACCTTACGGACTACATCCCTATCACGACCGGCACCGACAAGGGCACGGGCCAGGAGGTCTGGGTGAGCCAGTACGAAGGCACCAAAATCGAGGACGTGGGCATGCTCAAAATGGACTTCCTCGGGCTCAAGACCCTCTCCATCATCTCCCGGGCGCTCCGCCTCGTCAAGAATCGCTTCGGCAAGGACATCGACATCGAAAAGATCCCCATCGACGACCCCGCCGTCTATGACCTCTATGCCCGCGGCGACACCAAGAGCATCTTCCAGTTCGAATCCGGCGGGATGAAAGAATGGCTGATCCGCCTGCATCCCGAACGCTTCGAGGACCTGATCGCCATGAACGCCCTCTACCGCCCGGGTCCGATGGACTACATCCCGGATTTCGTGGACGGCAAGAACGACCCGGCCAAGATCCACTACGACCTCCCCCAGATGGAGCCGCTGCTCAAGGAGACTTACGGCGTAACGGTCTATCAGGAGCAGGTGATGCGCCTGTCCCAGGAGCTCGCGGGCTTCTCGAAAGGCAAGGCCGACAAGCTCCGCAAGGCGATGGGCAAGAAGCAGAAGGACGTGCTCGACTCGCTCAAGGAGTCCTTCATGAAAGGAGCACTCGCCAACGGTTACCCGGAAGAGACCCTCCAGAAGATCTGGTCCGACTGGGAGGCCTTCGCGAAATATGCCTTCAACAAGTCCCACGCGACCTGCTACGCCTGGGTGAGCTACCAGACCGCCTGGGTCAAGGCCCATTACCCTTCGGAATTCCAGGCCTCCAACCTCACCCAGAATCTCTCCAATATGGACGAGATGAAGGAGATCATGGCGGACTGCCGCAAAGCGGGCATCAAGGTCCTCGGTCCGGACGTCAACGAATCCGATAAGGAATTCTCCGTCAACAAGAAAGGCGACATCCGCTTCGGCCTGGGCGGGCTCAAGGGCTTCGGCGACAACGTCGTGCAGGCCATCATCAAGGAGCGCACGGAGCACGGCCCCTTCAAGACGCTGTTCGATTTCGTCGAGCGGATGGCGGAGCAGCTGAACCGCCGCGCCCTGGAGACCCTCGTCTATTCCGGCGCGCTGGACTCTTTCGGCCTCAAGCGGACCCAGTTCTTCCTGCCCGGCAAGAGCGGGGAACCCTACATTGACGAGCTCGTGCGCTACGCCGGCCTCTACCGCAACGACCAGCTCGACGCGGCGAATTCCCTCTTCGGCGAGGTCGAAGAGCTCAAGCCCGTGCAGCCCGAAGCCCCGATGATGACGGGAGAGGAAGATGTGCTGGGCCTGCTCCAGCAGGAAAAGGAATACGTGGGGATGTATCTGTCCTCGCACCCCCTGGACCGCTATCGCTTCGAGATCGAAACCTTCACGGACAGCCCCCTGTCCGGCCTGCAGGAGCGCATCGACGAGTGCGAGAGCAAGGACTCCGCCGGCAAGGCCGCCGTGGCGGGCATCGTCACGGACGTCAAGACCCTCACCACCCGCAACGGCTCACAGGGCGCACGCGTGGTGGTGGAGGACTACAGCGGCACCTTCGAATTCGCCCTCTTCGGCAAAGACTACCAGAACTGGCTGCCGTACATGCAGCTCCGCGCGCAGATTTTCATCGAAGGGGATATCTCGCCCCGCTATTTCCCCAAGGGCGAGGAGCATACGCAGGGCAAGCGGGTCCCCTACGGATTCAAGATCCAGAAAATCACCCTGCTCGGGAATCTCGGCGAGGAGCGTATCACCGCCCTTTCCCTCATCCTGGAGTCGGACCGGATCACCCCGGAATTCCGCGAGCGGCTGGTCCGCCTGCTCAAGCGCTACAAGGGCAAGGCTCCGCTCCAGCTCCAGCTGCACGACCGCGCCACCGGCTACAACCTGGAATTCAAATCCAAGAAGTATCAGATGAGCGTCTGCGAGCCGCTCATCTCAGGCCTGCAGCAACTGGGCGTGCCTTACGACGTCAAGCACAAATAATCAGCCCAGGCTCGTCCGGGAAAGATACTCCTTGAATTCCTGCCGGTAACTCTCGCCGACGGGCAGGATCGTGCCCCCCTCGAGCACCACGCCCTCGCGCGAGACCTCGCGGATGCGCGACAGGTTGATGATATAAGAACGGTGCACGCGCATGAAGCGCTCCCGCGGGAGCCGTTCTTCCAGCGCCCGCAGGCTCACCAGCACGATCAGCGGCTCTTTCACCCCGTCCCGCCACACCTTGACATATTCGCTCATGCCCTCGATATAGCGGATCTCGTCCAGGCGGACGCGCACGGTCTTGTAGTCCGTCTTGAAGAAAATCGCGTCCTCCTGCGGCCGGGCCGGCGACGGCGTCTCCGAGCGGGTCTCCGCGCCCAGGCGCAATTTCACTTTCTCGGCGGCGGCGATGAATTCCGCCAGGCCGAACGGCTTGAGCAGATAATCCACTGCATTGACGCGGAAACCCTCGACGGCATACTCGGAATAGGCCGTGGTGAAGACCACCAGGGGCGGATGGGGGAGCGCCCGCACGAATTCCATTCCCGAGATGTCGGGCATGTTGATATCCAGGAACATCGCATCCACCGGCTGCTCCCCCAGTACGCGGCGGGCCTCCAAGGCGCTGCGGCAGGCCGCCACCAATTCCAGGTAAGGGACTTTGGCAATGTAGCCCTCCAACTGCTTGAGCGCGAGTGGCTCGTCGTCTATGGCCAGGACACGGATCATACGGCAGCGGGGATTTCAATCCGGGCGGGGAGGGTCAGCAGGACCTCATAGGAGCCCGCCGGTTGGTTGATATGGAGGGTATAGCGATCGCCGTAGAGCAGATCCAGGCGCCGGCGGGTATTGTCGAGGCCGATGCCGGAACCCTCTTCCGTCCGGGGCGGGGTCGAAGGCACGCTGTTGGTGCACTTGAAGATGACCGAGTCCGCTTCCTGGGCCAGCGAAATGTGGATGAAGGAAGGGACTTCGTAGCTCACGCCGTGCTTGAAGGCATTCTCCACGAACGAGGCGAAGATGAGTGGGGGTACCTGGGCGCCGCCGTCCTTCTCGGGCAGGCTCAGGGAAATATCCACGCCCTCGGGGTAGCGCAGCCGCATCAAGGCCACATAATGTTTCAGGAACGCTTCTTCCTGGACCAGCGGGATGGTCGGACTGCCGGCATCATAGAGGATGTGCCTCATCATCCGGGACAGCTCCACGATGCTCTCCTTGGCCCGGTCGGGATCGAGATCCACCAGGGCGTGGATGTTGTTGAGCGTGTTCATGAAGAAATGCGGGTTGATCTGGTAGCGGAGCGTGTCCAGGCGCTGCTGGAGGTTCTCCTTTTCCAATTCGCGCACCCGCGCGACGTTGCGCGCGGCGCGGAACTGGAACTTGAAGCCCAGATTGGCGACCACCATCAGTACCCCCATCAATATCTTGAGCATGGGCGGACTGAACGGCATCGGAGCGCGGCGCGGTCCGCCCGGACCGGGCGCCGGGCCGCCCCTGGGTTCTAACCGCGGGATGCCGTCCGGCGGCATCGGGGGCCGCATTTGGGGGAAGGGGCCGCGACGGGACAACAACATATACGCCGCGAAGACTGCGAGCAGGACGATGACCGCAAACACATAGGCACCCGGCTTGTTGCGGCGGATCAGCAACGGCGCCACCAGGTAATTGTGGAGCAGGAAGAGCAGCAGATAGGGGAGAATCCGCAGCCAGATCCGGGGCACGTCGGACCAGGTGATCGTCACGTCCGAACGGGAGGCTCCCTGCAGCAGCACGAGCAGGGCGCCGATGATGAAAACGAACACCCAGACCATCAGATAGATCCGGTTTTCACGTTTATCTCCTTCGAAATAGCGTTTCATTTCTACAAAAATACGCATTTCCCATCAAAGCGCCACGCGCTTCGCTGAAGAAAACGGGGTCTTCGTTGAACTCTTTCCGGCACGGCAAAATCCTTGATTCTCCTTCCTGCCGTGTTACTGAAACCTTTTTATATGATACGAAAAATCCTCTTGATAGTACTCCCCCTGACGGTCCTGGCCTGCGGCGGCCTCAAAGACCAGCTCCTGCTCGACGGGGACTATTTCCCTTGGGAAACCGAGAACAACAGCAGCAACAGCGGCAACGGGGAGGCCTCCACCGTGGTCGTGGACACACTCAACCCCGAAGACAGTCTCGCCACGGTCAGCTTCGACCGCACCATCGCCATCACCTTCTCCACTACCGGCAGCGCCACCGTCTCCGGCGACGCGCACGGCGTCGTATCCGTCAGCGGCAACGGCGTGACCGTCAACAATACGGCGGACGAGAAAGTCCGCTACGAACTCTCCGGGACCACCACCGACGGCTTCTTCAAGCTCTACAGCACCAACAAGCAGGCCGTGGTCCTGAAAGGGGTGAACATCACCAACCGCAGCGGCGCCCCCATCAACATCCAGAGCCACAAGCGAACCTTCATCGTCGTGGACGGGAACACCACCCTCACCGACGGCGCCAGCTATTCCGGCACGCCCTCGGGCGAAGACGAGAAAGCCGCCGTATTCGGCGAAGGCCAGCTCATTTTCAGCGGCAGCGGCACGCTCACCGTCACCGCGACGGGCGGAGCCGGCATCACCTCCGACGACTACCTGCGCTTCATGGCCGGGCCCGCCATCCGGGTCAGCAGCAGCGCGGGCCACGGCCTGCGCGGCAAGGATGCCGTGATCGTGTCTGACGGAAGCCTGGACATCACGGTCAGCGCGGCCGGCAAGAAGGGCATCAGCAGCGACGGCGCCGTGACCTTCGACGGCGGCCAGACCATAATTTCCGTCTCCGGAGGCGTGGACAGTTCCGACAGCAGCGACCTCTCCGGCTCGGCCGGCATCAAGACCAACAGCACGTTCACCATCAACGACGGCACCCTGACCATCACCAACAGCGGCCAGGGAGGCAAGGGCATGAGCGTCGACCTGCAGGGCTATTTCAACGGCGGCAGCGTCCGCGTGGACGTGAGCGGGTCCAATTACGGCAGCTCCTCCAGCGGCGGCGGGCCCGGCGGATTCCCGGGCGGCTGGGGCTATTCCTCGTCCTCCGACAACAGCGTGGCGGCCAAAGGCCTCAAATTCGACGGCAACCTCGTCTTCGCCGGGAGCACGGTCACCGTCACGGCCAAAAACCACGAAGCCATCGAAACCAAGGGCACCCTCGACATCAAGGACGGGGTCGTCTACGCCCAATCCTACGATGACGCCATCAATGCCGGCAGCCACCTGACCATCTCCGGCGGGCTCGTCTGCGCCCTGTCCACCGGCAACGACGGGCTCGACGCCAACGGCAATATGTACATCAAGGGCGGGGTGGTCTATTCCGTCGCCAAGGGCAGCCCCGAAGTGGCCCTGGACGCCAATACGGAACGCGGTTACAAACTCTACTTCAGCGGCGGCACCCTCTTCGCCCTCGGCGGGCTCGAAGGCGGCTCCCAGCTGACCCAGACCTGCTACTCCGCCTCCTGGAACAAGAACACCTGGTATGCGATGACGGTGGGCGATAGCACCTACGCCTTCAAGACCCCGTCCAGCGGCGGCAGCGGCCTCGTGGTCTCCGGCGCGACGAAGCCGGAACTGGTCACGGGCGCGACCCTCTCCGGCGGAGAAACGATTTTCGAAGGGGTCGGACTGCTCTCCCCGACAATCTCCGGCGGCTCGGCCGTCTCCCTGTCCGGCTACACCAGCAGCAGCGGGCGGCCCGGCGGATGGTGATAAAAAGATAAACGCTTATGAAAATGATGAAATATCCTAAGCGTCTGCTTGTTTTTGCGCTTGCCCTGGCGCTGTCGTTCTCTGTCGGCAGCGCCCGGGCTCAAAGCGCCCAGACGCTCAACAAGAAAAACCTGGTCATCAAGGAGTGGAATACCGATGTCAAGTCCAAGACCAAGGTCCTGGACCACGTGACCACCTACAACGCGGACGGCAAGAAGATCGAGGAGATCGAATATACGCAGCGCGGCCAGAAATGGCGCAAGCGTTTCGAGTACGATGCCGCCGGCCGGGTAATCCTGGAATCCGTCTATAACGAGAAGAACAAGCTCGACAACTACAAGAAGTTCGAATACAACGAGTTCGACCGCAAGAAAACCCAATATACCTATTCCGCCAAGGGACAACTCCAAACCATCAAGGTGTATGAATACCTCGCCGAAGACGCTTGAGTCGGCGCTGGAGGCGTTCCGCCCGATCACCCTCGGAGAGATGGACGCCATCCGCCTGATGTACCGCATCGACACCAAGTACCTGACCACGGCCGGGACGCTGGAGCGCCTCCTCGCGGACGCCGCCGACCGGGGCTACCGGGCGTTGCAGACGCAGGGGACGATGATCAGCACCTACGATACCCTCTATTATGATACGGCGGGCTTGCAGATGTTCCTGGACCACCACAATCAGCGCCTCGTCCGCCAGAAGGTCCGCACACGGACCTATACGGACAGCGGGCAGACCTTCCTCGAGATCAAAAGCAAGAACAACCACGGCCGTACCAGGAAAAAACGCACGGCCATCCGCCCCTCCGCCTTCGGACAATTCCAGGCGGACCCCGCGGCGCAGAGCCTGATGGAGAAGTATTCCGCCCTGGAGGCCGAGGCGCTTTCTCCCGCCCTGGAGACCATCTTCCGCCGGATCACCCTCGTCAATCCCGCCCGCACGGAGCGCCTGACCCTGGATCTGGACCTCTGTTTCCATAACCGCCGCAACGGCCGGGACGCTTCGCTGCAGGACGCCGTGATCATCGAACTCAAGCAGGACGGCCGCGCGGCGAGCGTGATGAAGGAGATCTTGCTCCGCCATCGGGTCAAGCCCGTCCGCGTGAATAAATACTGCATCGGCACCACGCTGACGGACGACCGGGTCAAGCACAACCGCTTCAAGCCGAAAATCAGAACCATCGAAAAAATCATCAACCAAGAATTATCCTCCCTATGACACAACCCGACATCTTGGGCGATTACAACATCGCCGACGAGGAAATCTTTGACGTACAAGCCATTACGGACGCGATGATGACCACGGGCCAGAGCCTGGCGGAACTGGGGATCCGCTTCCTGCTCAACCTCGCGGTATGCTGGATCCTCGTGCATTTCTTCTACTACCGCAAGAGCCGTCGCCGCGACTACTATTTCACCTTCCTGGTGTTCTCCTCCGCGATGGTGCTGCTGCTCTATATGATGGGCAACGCCGAGGTCGGCGTGGGCCTGACCCTGGGCCTGTTCGCCATTTTCGGCGTGATCCGCTACCGCACCGAGACCGTTCCCATCCGGGAAATGACCTATCTCTTCGTCATCATCGCCCTGGCGGCGCTCAACGGCCTCTCCCCCATCTACCACCTGGTCGGCGCCGTCTCCGACAACCCGCACTACGCCCTGTCCGGCGGGGCCGTGGGCGTGACCGTCCTGGCCAACCTGCTGGTCGTCGGCCTGATCTGGGTGCTGGAGGGCGGCCGCTTCCTGTCCCGCACCGCGACCAAACTCGTGCTCTACGACCGGATCGAACTGATCGTCCCGGAACGGCGGGCCGAGCTGATCTCCGACCTGGAGCGACGGCTCGGGCTCAAGATCGACAGCCTGGAGATCGGCCACGTGGATTTCCTCAAGGATGCAGCGTTCATCAAGGTCAGCTACACCCTGGAAAAAGGCCAGACCGCACCCTCCATCGACCAACTCACCCGCGCGCGGGATTATGTTGAATCATAATACTTTATGAAGAATCTTATCCGCCTCCTGCTGGGGATTCCCCTGCTACTGGTCCCGGCCCCCGGCCGGAGCCAGGGCCTGGTGAACGCCCTGCAGACCGACTTCTCGACGCGCTCATCCGTGGCGCTTGACTGGCGTCTGGTCCGGGGGCTCCATCTGGAGGCGGCCTACGAACTCCGCACCGAACACGTCCTCTCGAAAATCGACCGCCACCAGTTCTCGCTCGGTTTGCAATACAAGTTCAACGGTTGGCTCAAGGGCGGCCTGTCCTATACCTTCTTCGACCGCTACGGGACCAAGGCCGGCTGGGAACCCCGCCACCGCCTGGGCGCTTCGCTCACGCTCGGGTACCTCCTCGGAGACTGGCGCCTGTCGCTGCGCGAAACGCTCCAGTTCACCCACAAGACCGGGGATCTCAACCTGTATCAGGAACCCCGCAACGCACTTGCGCTCAAATCGCGCTTCAAAATCCAGTACAAGGGCCTCGCGACCGTGGAGCCATACGCCCTCTTCGAATTGAAGGCGACGCTCAACGATCCGACCTGCAAGGCGACCTGGAATTCCGCCGCCGCCGCTTACACTGATTACTCATTTACAGGATACAATGACAGTTATCTTTCCCGCTACCGGGGCGGACTCGGGATCGAGTGGAAACTCAGTCCCGGCCACACCCTGAACTTTTATGGCCTTTTCGATTACTATTACGAGAAGGCCATCGACACCAACCGGGCCGGCACCGAGCTCAAAAATCTTACCTATAATCAAATGTTCAATACCACCCTGGGGGTCGGATACATCTTCTCCTTCTGACCCCGGCCCGGACGGTCCGGTTGTTTAATGTTTTGCCCTGGGGCGCGTTCTGCGCCCAAACCTAAACTGCCTCGAGGATGACCAATCAGTCCACAAGACTTTGCGGTCATCCTCTTTTTTGCGGGAAATTATTACTATCTTGCACTCCATGAAGAAACGCCTGGCATCCCTGGATATCCTCCGCGGAGCGGATATGTTCCTGCTCCTGTTCCTGGGGCCCGTGTTCTATGGCATGATCTCAGCCTGGCCGGACGGAACGGCGTGGCTGGCGCACCAGACGACACACGTGGCCTGGGAAGGATTCGTCTTGTGGGACATCATCATGCCCCTCTTCCTCTTTATGTCCGGTATGACGATTCCCTTCTCGATGGAGCGCTACAAGCAGGGCGGGAAGCCGGACGGAAAGTTCTACCTGAAACTCGCCAAACGCTTCTGCCTGCTATTCCTGCTGGGGTGGATCGTGCAGGGCAACCTGCTGGATTTCAATTGGAAAACCTTCCACCCGCTGGCCAACACCCTGCAGGCCATCGCCATCGGCTATGTGATCACCGCGCTGCTCTTCGTCCATCTCGACCTTAAATGGCAATTGGTCGCGGGCGCGCTCCTGTTCGCCGCATACTGGATCGCCTTTGCCTGCACGGGGATGAACCTGGACCCGCAGGAGAATATCGCGATGGTCATCGACAAGGCCGTCCTCGGCCCGCATCGGAACGGGGTCGTCTGGGCGGCGGACGGCAGCTGGAGTTTCAGTCCGAAATATCAATACACCTGGATCCTGTCCGGCCTCAATTTCGCCGTCACCGTGCTCCTGGGCTGCTTGGCCGCCCAGATGCTCAAATGCGAGCGGCACACCCCCGCCAAGCGCGCCGCCCTGGTCGCCCTGGCGGGCGCCGGGCTCATCGCGGCGGGCCTGGCCATCTCGCCCCTTTTCCCCATCATCAAGAAAATCTGGAGCAGCAGCATGACGCTATTTTCCGGCGGAATCTGCTTCCTGCTCATCGCCTTGACCTATTACGTGGTGGACGTCCGCGGATGGCACAAAGGCCTGGACTGGCTGAAAATCTATGGATTGAACGCCATTACGGCATACTGTATCGGCGAGGTGGTAGACTTCTCCTCCGTATCCGCGTCCCTCCTGCACGGATTCTCCGCCTTTACCTGGTATCCGGTCCTGTTGGCCGTCGCCAATGGCGCCATCTTGTTCGGAATCCTCCTGCTGATGTACAAAAAGGGCTTGTTCCTGAAGGTGTAGGCCTTCCCGGCCGCTACCAGCCCTGGGCGGAAATGGGATGTTCGAGGCCGTCGGGAGAAACGAGGACGCCGCCGACTTCGGGACGTGCGAGGTGGCCGATGATATCGTAGGACTGGAAATCCTTGCGGAAACGCTCATACTGCCCGATGGGCACGACATAGAGCAGGCGGTAGTCGTCGCCCCCATTCATCGCGGCGGACACCGGATCCAGATCCAGGTCCTTTCCGAGCGCAAAACTCCCGCCTTCGAACGGAATCTTATCCGCATAGACTTTGAGCCCCAAACCGCTGTCCCGGAGCAGCCGGAACAGGGCATCCGAGAGTCCCCGGGTCACGAAATACCCGAACGAAGGGGCAACCCCCGCATCGGCGAGCAACGCGGGCGTGCCGGCCTGGAGTTCGGGCCGCAGATACGAACCCACCAGCATCCGGTACTGCTCGAGCCCCTGGCGGTCTGTCCCACCTTGCTCGAATTTAATCCGTTCACGCTCAAGCACTTGCAAACCCAGGAAGGCAGCGCCCAGCGCTCCGGACACGCAGATGAGGTCCTTGGACTGCGCCTGCGGCCGTGCGGCCGAGACGGCGGCGCTGTGGCGACCGGTCGCGCTCAAGGCGAGGGTCAGGCCGTTCTGGGAGGGCTGCAACTCCAGGCTGAGGTGCTTGTAGCCGTGCTCCTGCGCCGCGGCGACCACCCCGCTCCAAAGTTCCTTGATCTGCGGAAAATCCAATTTCGCCGACACGCCCAGCTGCACGCTGAGGCACTCCGGCCGGGCCATCACGGCATACAACTCCCCCGTCGCCCGCAGCACGGCCTTGCGGCCCAGGTGCTGCAGCGGGAAATAGACGAGGTTGAAATCGATCCCCTCCAGCAGCAAAGCGGAGGCCGTCGTGATGCACTCCTGCGGCTTCGCCTCGAACCACAAGGGCTCTCCGAAGGGCGCGTAGGGCGTCCCTTCGAAAAGCTGGCGGATGGCTTCAATCCGGCCCAGGGAGGAGAAAGAATTCTCCATCCTAGAGATTACGAAGCAGGTTGTTGAGGTTGACCTTGGCGTCGATCATCGCCCGCAGGCCGTCGATCGGAACGCGCTCCTGCTGCATCGTGTCGCGGTCGCGCACAGTCACGCAGCGGTCGGTCAGGCTCTGGTGGTCCACCGTGATGCAGAACGGGGTGCCGATGGCATCCTGGCGGCGATAGCGCTTGCCGATGCTGTCCTTCTCCTCGTACTGGCAGTTGAAATCATATTTGAGCAGGTCCATCACCTCCTGGGCGAGTTCGGGCAGGCCATCCTTCTTGACCAGCGGAAGGACCGCGGCCTTGACCGGGGCGAGCGGAGCGGGAATGCTCATCACGACGCGGGTCTCGCCGTTCTCGAGCTTCTCTTCGTGCAGGGAATGCGACAGCACGGCGAGCACCATGCGGTCCACGCCGATGGAGGTCTCGATCACGTACGGGGTATAGGAAACGCCCTCCTCGGGATCGAAGTATTCGATCTTCTTGCCGGAGAACTTCTGGTGGTTGCCCAGGTCGAAATTGGTACGGCTGTGGATACCCTCCAACTCCTTGAAACCGAAGGGGAAATTGAACTCCACGTCGGTGGCGGCGTTGGCGTAGTGGGCGAGTTTCTCGTGGTCATGGAAGCGGTAATTCTCCGCTCCCATCCCGAGGTTGACGTGCCACTTCATACGGTTCTCCTTCCACTTGGCGAACCAGTCGAGTTCGGTGCCCGGCTTGATGAAGAACTGCATCTCCATCTGCTCGAATTCGCGCATGCGGAAAATGAACTGGCGGGCGACGATCTCGTTGCGGAAGGCCTTGCCGATCTGCGCGATACCGAAAGGAATCTTCATACGGCCGGTCTTCTGGACGTTGAGATAGTTGACGAAGATGCCCTGGGCCGTCTCCGGACGCAGATAGATCGTGTTGGCGGCGTCGGCGGTGCTGCCCATCGAGGTGCTGAACATCAGGTTGAACTGGCGGACTTCCGTCCAGTTGCAGGTGCCGCTGATCGGGCACACGATGCCGCAATCGATGATGATCTGGCGGTATTCCGCGAAGTCGGAAGCCTGCTCGGCGGCGACATAGCGCTTGTGCACCTCGTCATATTTGGCCTGCTCGCGCAGCACGTTGGGGTTGGTGGCTCGGAACTGGGCCTCGTCGAAGTTCTCGCCGAAGCGCTTGCGGCCTTTCTCGACCTCCTTGTTGATCTTCTCCTCGATCTTGCCGAGATAGTCCTCGATCAGGACATCCGCGCGATAGCGTTTCTTGGAGTCCTTATTGTCGATGAGCGGGTCGTTGAATGCATCGACGTGACCGCTGGCTTTCCAGATGCGGGGATGCATGAATATACAGGAGTCGATGCCGACGATATTCTCGTTGAGCCGGGTCATCGCATTCCACCAATACTGCTTGATGTTGTTCTTGAGTTCGACGCCCATCTGGCCATAGTCGTACACGGCGGCCAGGCCATCATAAATCTCGCTGGACGGGAAAATGAAACCGTACTCCTTGCAATGCGCCACGAGTACCTTGAACAATTCTTCTTGTGTCATATTTTGAACGAACTTTTTGTCAATCTGACAAAGATAATCATTTCTGCTCAAATATCTCCCCCAGCGGGCCCATAATGAAGTCCCGCTGCTGCATCAGCGGATGCGGGATCTTCAAATCCGGGGTATCCACGACCGCATCGCCGTAGAGCAGAATGTCGATATCGATGGGGCGATCGTGGTAGATGCGGCGCCCGTCGGGGGTGAATTCGAGGCTCTCGCGCCGGCCCATCGCCCGCTCGATCCGCTTGCAGATGCGCAGCAGGGTTTCCGGCCGCCGGGCCGTACGGTAGCGTACCACGCAATTCAGGAAATCCGGCCCCTCGAAGCCCCACGCCGGGCTCTCGACGATCGAAGAACAATCCTCGAACGGACGTCCGATGGCAGCGTCGAGGCGCCGCAGGGCCTCCGCAATCTGCGCACGGCGGTCGCCCTGGTTCGTCCCGAGGGAGAAATACACGCTGACGGGCTTCATCGCTAGATTTCCGGATCCCAGCCCAGGGCGATCCGCGCCTCGTCGGAGAGCAGACTCTGGTCCCAGGCGGGCTCCCAGACCAGCTCGACCTCGCAATTCTTTACGCCGGGGGTGGCCATCACGCTGTTCTTGACATCGGCGAGCACAATGTCCGCCATCGGGCAGGTGGGCGCGGTGAACGTCATCTTGATGAAGACCTCGCGCTCCTTGTTGATCTTCAATTCGTAGATCAGTCCGAGATCATAGACATTGACCGGGATTTCCGGGTCATAGACCTGCTTGAGGGCCAGGACCACATCCTCGTAGAGGGGGGCGAGTTCCTTGACATCCTGGGGGGTGAGCACTTCTTCGGTATCCATCTCAGAGCTGTCTAAGGGCGGTTTCACGGATGGTGGCGATCATCGAGGCGAGGCCGTTCGCCCGGGTGGGCGAGAGGTTTTCGCGCAGGCCGAGCTGCTCCACGAAGGAGAAATCATCTTCGGCGATCTCGCGGGCCGTGCGGCCCGAATATACGCCGATCAGCAGGGAAATGATCCCTTTGGTGATGATGGCGTCGCTGTCGGCGCGGAAGAAGAGCCTGTCTCCATCCGTGCGCGTATCCAGCCAAACGCGGGACTGGCAGCCCTTGATCAGCCGGTCCTCCGTCTTCAAATCCTCCGGGAACGGCTCCAGGCGCCGTCCCAGATCGATCAGATACTCATATTTGTCCAGCCACTCGTCGTACATCGAGAAATCCTCGACGACCTCGGCCTGGACTTCTTTCAAAGTCTTCATCCTTGCAGCATTTTGATCGCCCGTTCCAGCGATGCGATAAAATATTCCGCTTCCGAAAGCGTATTGTACGGGGCGAACGACACCCGCAGCATCCCGGTCACACCATAACGGTCCATCAGCGGCTCGGCACACATCTGTCCGGAGCGGACGGCAATGCCCATCTTATCCAAGATGAGTGCCAGATCCTCGTGGTGACAATGTTCCACGGAGAACGAAAAGAGGGGAATCTTCCCGGCAGGGTCCTCCGGGACACCGAAGAGGCGGATCCGGGGATCTTCCTGCAATTTATTCAGCATGAATTGTTTAACCGCTTCCAATTCGGCTTCCGCGCCTTCTTCGCGCATCCGGCGGGCCATTTCCAGGGCGGGCCGGAGCGTCGGCGTTCCGGCGATGTTCTGCGTACCGGCCTCGAACTTGCGGGGCGAAGGTGCGTAGGTCGTGCCGGACCAGCGGACCGTGTCAATCATCTCGCCGCCGCCCATATACGGCGGCATCTGCTCCAGCAGTTCGGCGCGGCCGTAGAGCACGCCCGTCCCGGGCGCGGCGTAAACCTTGTGCCCGGAGAAAACATAGAAATCGCAGCCGAGCTCACGCACGTCCACCCGCTGGTGCACAATCCCCTGCGCCCCATCCACTAAAACCTTGCAATTATTTGAATGACAAATATTTACAATTTCCTTAACAGGATTCAACAGGCCCAGCACATTAGAAATATGCGCCACGCAGAGCAGCCGGGTGCGGGAGGTCAGCAGGGCGGGAAGTTCCTCCAGGCGGAGCCGGCCGTTCTCGTCGACGGGCAGGACCTTGAGGCTCGCTCCCTTGCGGGCGCAGAGCATCTGCCAGGGAACGATATTGGAGTGATGCTCCGCTTCGGTGACGATGATCTCGTCCCCCGTGTGCACGAAAGCCTCGCCGAAACTGAACGCGACCAGATTGATGGAAGCTGTGGCGCCGGAGGTGAAGACGATCTCCTCGCTGCGGGCGGCGCCCAGGTAATCCCGCACCGCCTCGCGCGTCGCCTCATATTCCGCCGTGGCCAGGTCCGCGATATGATGCACGGCCCGGTGGAGATTGGCGTTGTATTTGACGGACATCTCTTCCCATTTGCAGATCACGCTCAAGGGGCGCTGGGACGTCGCCGCGTTGTCCAGATAGACCAGCGGCTTGCCATAGACGCGCTCCCCGAGTTCGGGAAATTCCTGCCGTATTTTTTCGACTTCCATCATAGAGAAATGCAAATTTAACATTATTTTTGTGATATGATAGACTACATCTCAGGAAAGCTTGCTACACTCACCCCCACGATGGCGGTGATCGATAACCAGGGTATCGGCTACGCCGTGGAGATATCCCTCCAGACCTATGACGCACTCAACGGCAAGGCACAGGCCACCGTCTATGTCCAGCGCCAGATCAACCCGCGCGACGGATCGGAAGTAGACTACGGATTCGCCACCCAGGACGAGCGCGAACTCTTCCGCCAGATTACCAGCGTGTCCGGAATGGGAGCCGCCTCCGCCCGGATGGTCCTCTCTTCCCTCTCGGCCGAAGAACTCCGGAACGCCATCCTCAGCGAAGACGTCAACCGCCTCAAGAGCGTCAAGGGTATCGGTCTCAAGACCGCCCAGCGCATGGTGCTCGAACTCCAGGACAAGATTGTCAAAGGGGATGCCGCGAGCGCGCAGATGCTCTTCAAGAACGACAGCAACGCCGCGGCCGAAGAAGCCGCCACGGCCCTCCAGATGCTCGGATTCTCCAAGCCCAATATCAACAAGGCCATCCAGGCCATACTCAAGGGAAATCCCGCCGCCAGCGTCGAACAGATTATCAAGGCAGCGCTCCAGCGCCTGTAGGATCAGCGCCCGAAATAGACAAGCAGCACGGATATGTCCGCCGGCGAGACCCCGGAAATGCGAGAAGCCTGGGCAATCGTCAGCGGACGATATTTTTTGAGTTTCTGCCGACACTCGATCGTCAGGCCCACCACCCGGTCGAAATCGAAATCCACCGGAATGCTGAGATCCTCGAGCCGGTGCAATTTCTCCGCCATCGCCAGTTCCCGGTCGATGTAGCCCTTGTACCGGAGGGATATCTCCACACTCTCGATCACTTCCCTACTCTGCGTTCCACGTGGAACGATTTTTAGCAATTCTGCCAGTTCCACTTCGGGACGGGTCGCCAGATCGGCTATGCGTTTGGACTCCGTGATGGGGCTGGACCCGACGGAAAGCAGATAGGGATTGGCCTGCTCTTTTGTCAGGTTCTTACTCTCGCACCAGGCCTGGAGCCGGTCCGCCTGCTCATACTTTTCCATCACGGCCGCATACCGTTCTTCACTGGCCAGACCGATCTCGTGACCCAACGGCGTAAGCCGGCGATCGGCATTGTCCTGCCGGAGGAGGATGCGGTATTCCGCCCGCGAGGTGAACATCCGGTACGGCTCGTCCACGCCCTTGGTGACCAGGTCGTCGATCAGGACGCCGATATAGGATTGGTCACGCTGGAGAACGACCGGATCCTGTCCGCGGAGTTTCCGGTGGGCATTGATACCCGCCATCAAGCCCTGCGCCGCGGCCTCTTCGTACCCGGTGGTGCCATTCACCTGGCCCGCCAGATAGAGGTTCTCCACCAGCTTGGATTCGAGAGTCGGAAGCAATTGCGTCGGGTCGAAATAATCATATTCGACCGCATAGGCCGGCCGGTAGATCCGGGCTGTTTCCAACCCTTCGATGGCGTGCAGGGCATCCAGCTGGACCTGGAGCGGGAGCGAGGAAGAGAAACCTTGCAAGTAATATTCGTGCGTCCAGCGGCCCTCGGGTTCGAGGAAAAGCTGGTGTGCGTTGTTGTCCGGGAAGACGCGGAGTTTGTCTTCGATGCTCGGACAGTAGCGCGGTCCCCGGCCGTGGATCATCCCGGTAAAAAGCGGGGAGTCCTCGAATCCGGTGCGCAGGATTTCGTGAACCCTTTCGTTGGTGTGGAGAATGTAACACTGCATCTGTGCTTCGCCGCCAGCCTGCACCGTCGAAGGCTCCGGCAGGAAAGAGAAGCGCGCGGGATCCGTGTCGCCGGGTTGGAGGGTCAGGCGCGAAGTATCAACGGAAGAAATGTCGATGCGGGGCGGGGTGCCTGTCTTCATCCGGTCGGTGAGAATGCCCCTTTCCTTGAGTTGTCCGGTCAGGCCGTAAGAAGCCTGCTCGCCGAGACGGCCCCCTTCCATCATCGTGCGGCCGATGAAGAGCCGGCCCGACAAAAAGGTTCCGGCGGTCAGAATAAGCGCCTGAGACTTGAAAATTGCCCCGGTATTCGTACGTACGCCGCAGATTTTTGAATTCTCAAAAAGGAAAGAGACCGCAGAATCCGCGTAAATACTTAATTTATAATTACTTTCGAGTATTTTACGCCAATTCAGCGAAAACTGGATTTTATCGCACTGCGCCCGGGGACTCCACATCGCGGGCCCCTTCGAGCGGTTGAGCATCCGGAACTGCAAGGTCGAGCGGTCGGTGACTACGCCGGTCCATCCGCCGAGCGCATCGATCTCCCGGACGATCTGTCCCTTGGCAATTCCGCCCACCGCCGGGTTGCAGGACATGCGCGCGAAACCGGTCATGTCCATCGTGATCAGCAGCACGGAAGAGCCGAGCGTCGCGGCGGCCATCGCTGCCTCGCATCCGGCGTGCCCTCCCCCGACCACGATGATGTCATAGACCCTGTCCATCAGAGTGCGGCTTTCATCTCGAGATAATAATTCTCTTTCCGGCGCATCTCGGCGGTCTGCTCCGGGGTATGGTCGTCGTAACCGATCAGGTGGAGCAGTCCGTGCACCATCACCCGGTCGAGTTCATTTTCGAAAGTGGTCCCGTAGGTGCGGGCATTCTCCCGGACGGAATCGATGCTGATGAACAGGTCGCCGGAAAGGATATCCTTCTCGCAATAGTCGAAAGTGATGATGTCGGTGAAATAGTCGTGCTGAAGATATTTCAGGTTAACATCCAGGATATAGTTGTCCGAACAGAAGATGATGTTGATGGCTCCGAGGCGGCGCATTTCGCTGCCCGCGACCATCTTCAACCAGCGGTTGTTGAGCATCTTTTGCTTCAACTCAAATCGTATATCTTCCTGGAAATAACGGACCATAGCAGATATTTTTTGCAAATTTACATCTATTAAATTAAAAAATTGGAATTGAAAATAAATATTTCTATCTTTGAAACTCGAATGGATTATTAAAACCACTAGATATGGAAGTCAAGAAATCACCCAAAGCTGATCTGAACAACAAGAAACTCTTGTTCGTCGAGATCGGTTTAATCGTCGCCCTCCTGGTCACGCTCGGCGCTTTCGAGTTCAAGTCCAAGGAGAAGAAAGAGAGTGTTTTCGCTCAGGAGAACACGGAACTCATTGAGGAAGAGATCATTCCTATCACCCAGGACACGCCTCCGCCGCCCCCTGAGGCTCCGAAGATCCCCATCCTTTCCGACCAGATCGACATCGTCGACGACAACATCAAGGTCGATGACAACATCCTCAACCTCGAGGACGATGCCAACCTGGGTGTCGAGATTATGGATTATGTCGAGGAAGTTCAGGAAGAGGTCGTCGAGGAGGAAGCCATTCCTTTCGCCCTCGTCGAGGAGAAACCGAAATTCCAAGGTGGCGATGCCAACACCTTCTCCAAGTGGGTGTCCCAGCATCTCGATTATCCTGAAATCGCCAAGGAAAACGGTGTGTCCGGACGTGTTATGGTGCAGTTCACCGTCAACCCGAACGGTACCGTCTCCGATGTGAAGGTCCTCCGCGGTGTCGATCCGTCCCTTGACCGGGAGGCCGTCCGCGTGATCCAGAGTTCTCCGAAGTGGGAGCCGGGCAAGCAGCGCGACCGCGCCGTCAAGGTTACCTACCAGTTCCCTGTGATCTTCCAGCTTCGCTAATCAAGCGATATCAAGTGAGAGGCCGTCCGTACGCGGATGGCCTTTTTTTGACTGAAAATGGAAAATAAGAAAGAAGAAAAGGCTGTATTCGTCGGTATCATCAAACAGGATGACGACGAACGCAAAATCTACGAATACCTCGAAGAATTGCAGTTTCTGGCCGAAACGGCAGGTGCCACGGGCGACAAACAATTCGTCCAGCGGGTGGACCGGCCCGACAAGGCCACCTACATCCGAAGCGGAAAACTGAAGGAAATCGCTGATTATTGCGAAAATAACCATATCGATTACGTCATTTTCGATGACGAGTTGACCGGGATGCAGCAACGCAACATCGAGAAGGTCATCAAGACAGCAGCCGTCATCGACCGTACCAGCCTGATCCTCGAAATATTCTCCCAGCGCGCCCAGACGGCCTATGCCAAAATGCAGGTAGAGCTGGCCCGTTATAACTATATGCTCCCCCGCCTGGCCGGTATGTGGACCCACCTGGAGCGCCAGCGAGGCGGTATGGGTACCCGCGGCGGTATGGGTGAAACCCAGATCGAAGTGGACCGCCGCATCGTGCGGGAGCGCATTTCCCGCCTCAAGGAACAACTCAAGAAAGTAGATAAGCAGATGGCCACCCAGCGCAGCAACCGCGGGCAGCTAGTGCGCCTGTCTCTGGTGGGTTATACCAATGTAGGGAAGTCTACCCTGATGAATCTGCTGTCCAAATCGGACGTCTTCGCCGAGAACAAACTCTTCGCTACGCTCGACACCACTGTGCGCAAGGTCGTCATCGGCAACGTTCCCTTCCTGCTGAGCGACACGGTGGGATTCATCCGCAAACTGCCCACGCAACTCATCGAAGCCTTCAAGAGCACCCTGGATGAAGTGCGGGAAGCCGACATCCTGGTGCACGTGGTGGACATCTCCCATCCCGACTACGAAGAACAGATGGAAGTCGTGGACAAAACCCTCCGGGACATTTCGGCGGCCAACAAGCCTGTCTATGTGGTTTTCAATAAGATAGATGCCTATACATACGAGCCCTACGACGAATTCTCCCTGGAGCCAAAGACCGAGCGCAATTACACCCTGGACGATGTCAAATACAAATGGATCAGCGGGCGGAAAATCCCCTGCATCTTTATCTCGGCCACCAAGAAGGAGAACATAGAAAAACTCCGCGACGACATCTATAAGATGGTCGCGGAGATCCACGCAGGGAGATATCCCTTCAATAATTTCCTCTGGTAATTAATCCGAGAACTTCGCCTTCAGGAACTCGCGGTTCAGACGCGCGATATGCGAGATATTGATACCCTTCGGGCACTCCATCTCGCAGGCACGCGTATTCGTGCAATTACCGAAGCCCAACTCGTCCATCTTGGCCACCATCGCCTTGGCACGGCGATGCGCCTCCGGACGTCCCTGCGGCAGCAGGGCAAGTGAACTCACGCGGGCGGCCACGAACAGCATCGCAGAACCGTTCTTGCAGGTAGCCACACAGGCACCGCAGCCCACGCAGGCAGCCGCATCCATACTTTCTTCGGCCCGGTCGTGCGGAATCAGGATATTATTCGCATCCTGCGCCGCTCCGGTACGCACGGAGATGAAGCCGCCGGCCTGAAGGATCTTATCAAAGGCTGTACGGTCCACGACCAGGTCCTTGATGACCGGGAAACCGGCACTGCGCCAGGGTTCCACCGTGATCGTAGCGCCGTCCTTGAAATGACGCATGAACAACTGGCAGGTGGTCACGTGATCGTCCGGACCGTGGGCCCGGCCGTCGATATACAAACCGCACGCACCGCAGATACCTTCCCGGCAATCGTGATCGAATGACACGGGACCGCTGCTCTGGCAGCCACGCTCCACCGCCACCGGGTCGCAACCCTCCCGGATCAACTGCTCATTGAGAATATCGAGCATCTCCAGGAAAGAAGCGTCTTCCTCGATGCCGGCTATGTGATAGGTTTCAAAATGTCCTTTGACCTTGGCGTTCTTCTGACGCCATATTTTCAGATTGAATTCCATCTCGCTTAGTCTTTGTAATTTCTCGTTTTCACCTCGATGAACTCATATTTGAGCGGCTCCTTATGTAATTCAGGCTCAACATCTTCTCCCTTGTATTCCCAAGCGGAGACATACATAAAGTTTGCATCATCCCGCTTGGCCTCTCCCTCTTCGGTCTGGCTCTCCACGCGGAAATGACCGCCGCAGGATTCGCTGCGGTTCAGCGCATCCCGCGCCATCAATTCACCGATATCGAAGAAGTCTTCCAGGCGGAGGGCTTTCTCAAGTTCCTGGTTGAACTCATACTGGGATCCGGGTACGTTGACATCGGCATAAAACTCTTTTTTGAGTGCCTTTATTTCCTCGATGGCTTTCTTGAGTCCTGCCTCATCGCGGGCCATACCCACATTGTCCCACATAATGATGCCCAGACGCTTGTGGATGGAATCAACCGTCTGTTTGCCCTTGATGGAGAAAAGACGGTCTATACGGACCTGTACGGCCTTTTCGGCAGCGTCGAATTCCGGGCTGTTGACATCGGTCTTGGGCTCTGCGAACTTGTTGGAAAGATAATCGCCGATCGTCACGGGCAGGATGAAATAACCATCTGCCAGACCCTGCATCAGGGCGGAGGCACCGAGACGGTTGCCGCCGTGGTCGGAGAAATTGGCTTCTCCGATGGCATAGAGCCCCGGTACGGTGGTCTGCAGGTCATAATCGACCCAGATGCCGCCCATCGTGTAGTGAATAGCCGGATAGATCATCATCGGCTCCTTCCAGGGAGAACTGGCCGTGATCTTCTCGTACATCTCGAACAGGTTGCCGTAGCGCTCGGCTACCCGCTGGTGACCCAGGCGCTTGATGGCGTCTGCGAAGTCCAGATAGACCGCCTTGCCCGTCTCATTCACGCCGAAACCTGCATCGCAGCGCTCCTTCGCGGCCCGGGAGGCTACATCGCGCGGAACGAGGTTGCCGAAAGCCGGATAGCGGCGCTCGAGATAGTAATCACGATCCTCTTCCGGAATCTGGGAAGCCTTGATTTCGTGTTTGCGGAGTTTCTCCACATCTTCCAGTTTCTTCGGAACCCAGATGCGGCCGTCGTTGCGCAGGGACTCGCTCATCAGCGTCAGTTTGCACTGCTGGTCGCCATGAACCGGGATGCAGGTCGGGTGAATCTGCGCGAAGCAGGGATTGCCGAAGAAAGCACCCTTGCGATAGCACTGCATCGCGGCAGAACCATTGCTGTTCATCGCGTTGGTGGAGAGGAAATAAGCATTTCCGTAACCGCCGGTCGCAATCACGACGGCGTGGGCACCGAAACGCTCCAAGCCGCCCGTCACGAGGTTGCGGGCGATGATACCTTTTGCCTGACCGTTCACCAGCACGAGATCCAGCATCTCGTGACGCGGGTAAGACTTAACCGAACCATTTGCAATCTCCTTATTCAGAGAAGCATAGGCACCGAGCAGGAGCTGCTGTCCGGTCTGGCCGCGCGCATAGAAAGTACGGCTCACCTGCACGCCGCCGAAAGAACGGTTGGCCAGGTAGCCGCCGTATTCGCGGGCAAAAGGAATTCCCTGGGCCACGCACTGGTCGATGATAGCCGAGCTGACCTCGGCCAAACGATAGACATTGGCCTCGCGGGAGCGATAATCGCCGCCCTTGATGGTATCATAGAACAGGCGATAGACGGAGTCGTTGTCGTTCTGATAGTTCTTGGCAGCATTGATACCGCCCTGTGCCGCGATGGAGTGCGCCCGGCGCGGACTGTCGCTGATGCAGAAAATCTTGACATTGTAGCCGAGTTCGCCCAGTGCGGCGGCGGCCGAAGCGCCGCCGAGACCGGTCCCGACCACGATGATCTCGAGTTTTCTCTTGTTGTTCGGACTCACGAGGCGGATCTCCGACTTGCGCCGGGTCCACTTGTTCTCAAGCGGTCCTGCGGGGATTTTAGAATTTAACTTGTCAGACATTGTTCAGGTATGTGTGATTTTTCTTTTCAAAAGAGGGAGCCGGCATTGTTCTGATAAGGATCCAGCCCCAGATGCTTGTAAGAAAGCTCGGTGGCCACGCGGCCGCGCTGGGTGCGGACGATGAAACCTTCCTTGATCAGGAAGGGCTCATAGACTTCTTCATAGGTGCCCTGGTCTTCGCCGATGGCGGTCGAGAGGGTATTGGCCCCCACGGGGCCGCCCTTGAAGGTGGAGATGATGGTGCGGAGGATCTTGTTGTCAATGGAATCCAGTCCCCGCTTGTCTATATTCAATTTATCCAACGCGTAACGCGCGATCTTCAGGTCGATGTGGCCGTCGCCCACCACCTGGGCGAAGTCGCGCACCCGGCGCAGCAGGGAATTGGCGATTCGCGGGGTTCCGCGACTGCGCAGGGCTATCTCCCGCGCCGCCTCGGGCTCGATCTCGATCTGCAGGATGCCTGCGCTGCGCGTCACGATGCGCACCAGGTCGTCGGTATCGTAATATTCCAGGCCTTCGGTAATCCCGAAACGGGCCCGGAGCGGCGCCGTAAGCAGGCCTGCCCGCGTCGTGGCCCCCACCAGGGTGAAAGGATTGAGGGATATGCGCACGGACCGGGCGCCAGGCCCTTTATCAATCATGATATCAATTACATAATCCTCCATCGCGGAATACAGATATTCCTCCACTTCAGCCGGAAGACGATGGATTTCGTCGATGAACAGGACATCGCCCGTCTCGAGGGAAGTCAGCAGACCGGCCAGATCCCCGGGGCGGACGAGAACCGGACCGGAAGTGATCTTCATATTGACCCCCATCTCGTTGGCGATGATATGCGCCAGGGTGGTCTTTCCCAGACCGGGAGGACCGTGGAACAGGGTATGGTCCAGAGACTCTCCGCGCAGCTTCGCGGCCTGGATGTAGATCCGGAGGCGGGACACAATTTCCCCCTGCCCGGTGAAATCTTCCAGTTCGCGTGGCCGGATTATTCCGTCCAAATCCTTATCTTTGCATCCGTTAGTATTATGTGGGTCGAAATCGGACATACGGTTCGATGGCATTCAGAATACAAATATAACTCTTTTATTTTGAAATTTTTTTATCTTTTTTATAGGCCTGTTGAAATGTTGATAAATACTTCAAAGGCCTGAAAATAAAGATATTATAAATAAAAATAAAGGTTGAGAAAGCTGTTGAAACCCTGTTTTCAGCGTTGTTGATAAGTGAGCGTCCGGATTTGTCAACAGAAAAGAATCCGGCATCAACAGGATATCAACAGGCTTTTCAACCGGTTTTAGACAGGAGATGTTGATAAGTTCAAAATCTTCGGAGATTCTTCGGGACAGGATCAGATCCGGTGCGGACGTATTCTGTCGTGGGCTCTTTTTGTCTGCCCGCTGGTTCGTCTTGAGCCAGGTGGCCCGGGAAGGAATCCATATCATCGTACTTCCCAACCAGGAAGCAGCTGAGTATTGTGCCGGGGATCTCTATCACCTGATCGAGGGGGACAGGGTGTTTTTCCTGCCGGAATCGGGAAAGAGCGTGGAGCGGAGCAATTACAAATCTTCGCTGGGCGTCCAGCGGACCTCCGCCATCAGCAAAATCCTTTCTTATGACGGCAGTCTGCTCTTCGTGGTCACCTATCCGCAGGCACTGTCCGAGGAAATTCCCGTAACGAAGGAAATCAAGGATTCGGTGCTCAGCATCCGGGTGGGGGATGAGATTGCCCACGACAAGATTATCCATATCCTTTCGGAAAAAGGCTTTGACAAGGTAGACTTTGTATCCGCGCCGGGGCAGTATGCCATCCGCGGATCCATCGTGGATATATTCTCTTTTTCGGATAATTATCCCTATCGTATTTCCTTCTGGGGTAATGAGATAGAATCCATTCATTCGTTCGATTGCAATACCCAGCTCTCCAAGGATAAAATGGACAAGGCGGACATCGTTCCGGATATGGTGAGCGGTGCGGCCGCCGCAGGACAGAATCTGACGGAAATTTTCCCTGCAGGGACCCGTATTTGGCTGGATTCTTCGGATATGTATTCCCGGGAAGACTTCTTCCCGCTCCTGAAACGTTTCCAGAAGATTTATATAGACACTCCCCTCTCCTATGCGGGAGACGATATACTGGGTTTCCAGATATCCCCGCAACCCACTTTCAACAAGAATTTCGAGCTCCTGACTGAAGATATCCGCAGCCGCCTGGAGAACGGTTTCAAAGTCTATATCTACGGAGAAAAAGAGTCCCAGCTCGAACGCGTCCGTTCCATCCTGTCCCAGAACGGCGGATTGATCCCTGAATTCGTCCCCGGGAAGAACATCCACAATGGATTCATCGACCAGCAGGACAAAATCTGCTGTTACTCTGACCACGAAATCTTCGACCGTTTCCACCGCGTCAGCCTCCGGCGCACGGTGGAGAAGAGCGAGCAGCTGACCATCAACGACTTGAATTCCTTCAATATCGGGGATTACGTCGTCCATATCGACCACGGCGTGGGCATTTTCGGCGGCCTGGTGCGGCTGCGCGACGACCGCGGAAGACTGCGGGAAGTGGTGAAAATCACCTACAAGGATGGCGACGTGGTGTTCGTGTCCGTCCACGCCCTGCATAAAATATCCCGTTTCCGTTCGCGGGAGGGAGAGGCGCCCCGCATCAACAAACTCGGCTCCAAGACTTGGGTAACCCTCAAGACCAACGCCAAATCCAAGGTAAAAGACATTGCCAAGGACCTGATTCAACTCTACGCCAAGCGCCGCGCTTCCAAAGGGTTCTCCTTCTCCCCCGATACCTATCTGCAGGAAGAGTTGGAATCTTCTTTCATGTACGAAGATACGCCTGACCAGGAGACGGCCACGGCCGCCGTCAAGCGGGATATGGAGGACAGTTGCCCGATGGACCGCCTGATCTGCGGCGACGTGGGTTTCGGCAAGACGGAAATCGCCGTCCGGGCGGCGTTCAAAGCCGTTTCGGACAGCAAACAGGTAGCTGTGCTGGTGCCGACCACCATCCTGGCCCTGCAGCACTACAACACCTTTCAGGGACGCCTGCAGAACCTTCCCTGCAATGTGGAATATGTCAGCCGCCTGCGCACGGCCAAGGAGATAACCGACATCAAGAAACGGCTGGCGGAAGGCCGGATAGATATCCTGATAGGCACGCACAAGATTCTCAGTAAAGAATTTGTTTTCAAAGACCTGGGCCTGCTGATCATTGACGAGGAACAGAAATTCGGCGTCTCCGCCAAGGAGAAACTCCGCGCCATCCGGGCCACCGTGGATACCCTGACGCTGACGGCCACCCCGATCCCCCGCACCCTGCAGTTCTCCCTGTTGGGCGCACGCGATCTCAGCATCATCAACACCCCGCCGCCCAACCGCATTCCGGTACAGACGGAGATCATCCTTTTCGATGAAAAAGAGATCCGCAGCATCATCAACTACGAACTCAACCGTGGCGGGCAGATATTCTTCCTGCACAACAAGGTCGAAGAACTTCCCGCCATCCACGATATCCTGCACCGCCTGGTGCCGGATATGAAGATTTGCGTGGCGCACGGCCAGATGCAGGCCCACGAACTGGAGACCCGGATGCTGGACTTCATCCGGGGCGACTACGATATGATGCTCTGTACCACCCTGATTGAGAATGGTCTGGACATCCCCAATGCCAACACCATCTTGATCAACCAGGCGCAGAATTTCGGCCTGAGCGACCTCCACCAGTTGCGCGGCCGCGTGGGCAGATCCAACAAGAAGGCTTTCTGCTACCTCATCGTCCCGCCGCTGGTGAGCATCACCGATGATGCCCGGCGCCGGCTCAAGGCCATCGAGGAATTCTCGGACCTGGGCAGTGGTTTCAACATCGCGATGCAGGACCTGGATATCCGCGGCGCCGGCAACCTGCTGGGCGCCGAACAGAGCGGCTTCATCCTGGACATGGGCTTCGAAACCTACCAGAAGATCCTCGCCGAAGCGATGGAGGAACTGGGTGTAGAGACGGGCATCGTGACTCGTAGCGATAGAGGTAAGTTCGTGACGGACTGTACGATAGAAACCGACCAGCCGGCGCATATCCCAGATGAATACATCGATGTGACCGCCGAGAAAATCCGCATCTACCGCACCATCGACGCGATGTCTACCGACAAGGAAATCGACCGCTATGCCTCGCAGCTCGCAGACCGTTTCGGCACCCTGCCGCCCGAAGTGGGCAACCTCTTCGAGGTGGTGAAACTCCGCAACCTGGGCGCCGCACTGGGCTTCGAGAAAGTCATTGTCAAGAACGGCCTGATGATCGCGTTTTTCATTGCGAATCCGATGTCGCCGTATTACAAGTCCCCCGTCTTCGCCAGGATTCTGGAGCGTACGGCGGACAATCCCCGCTTTGAACTCAAGCAGACCGAGAACAAACTTAAGATAGTGGTGCGGGGAGTTCCTTCTTTGAAGGAAGCACATACCATTTTAGGCAAGTTGCGATAATTTTCGTAACTTTGCCGGATAGCGACTGATATGGCGTACTTATTAGTAGAAGCAGGAAATACGGCGCTCAAGGCGGCCTGGGCCGAGGAAACCACCCTCGGCAAGACCTTCCGCTACCAGGGAGAGAAGATGATGGACTACCTGCTTTCTCTGCTCGAAAAGGACCGTCCCGAAGTCCTCACGGTGGCTTCCGCCTACGGGGTCACCCCCGAGGAGGAGGAAATCCTGCGCACTCGCTGCGGCCATCTGCTGATTCTGGACAAAAGCCACACAGACCTGCTCCTGCGCCATAATTTCCCGGAATATCTGTCCAGCGACCGGGCGGCCGGGCTGGTGGCGGCATCCCTGTTGTTCAAGGACAAACCGGTGACCGTTTTCGACTTCGGGACCACCCTGACGGTGGATTTCCTCAGCCGCGAGGGGCGCTATCTGGGGGGCAACATCTCCCCCGGCTGCCGGACCCGCTTCAAGTCGCTGGAGCGCTACTCCAAGTCGCTTCCGCTGGTGGATACACCCGAACAAATCGAGCCGGAAGGCCGCTCGATCCGCGCTTCCATCGAGTCCGGCGTGATTTCGGGCATAATGTTTGAAATTGAGGGGTACGCCAGGCTCCGGCCGGAGAATATCATGATTTTTACCGGTGGAGACGCAATTTATTTTGCCAAGAAAATGAAAAACTCCATATTTGTAGTTTGCAACCTGGTTTTGATGGGCCTGGCTTTGATAACAGACGATTATGTCAAGAAGAATCTTAAGTAAAGTGCTCGGGACCCTGGTCCTGTCGCTGTGCGCTGCATTCAGTGCACACGCGCAGGCTGTGGGAACCTACACACCCTATTCGATCTACGGTGTGGGCGACCTGAGCCAGCCGGGGACCGCCTACAACAAGTCGATGGGCGGCGTGGGAGTAGCGTTGCGCAACAATATGTTCATCAATGTGATGAATCCGGCCTCCGTGACGGCGCGGGACAGCCTGTCCTTCATGGCCGACTTCTCGCTTTACGGAGACAACAAGGTGTTCAAGCAGGCAGGAGTCACTTCCGCCAGCAACACTTTCAACATCAACGACCTGACGATGTCCTTCCCGCTCTGGCACAACACCGCGATGATGGTGGGTATCATGCCCTACAGCGACACGGGTTTCGGCTACAGTTTCGACTACACCGATCCCAACATCATCGGCCACACCGGCAACATCACCTATTCGGCCACCGGCATGGGCAGCCTCTACCGCGGTTTCGCGGCCTTCGGTTTCAAAGTGTTCCGCAATCTCTCGCTCGGCGCCCAGTGGAACTTCTACTTCGGCAACATCGAGAAGACCTACTACACGACCTTCAACGACGCCTCCTACAATAGCATCAAGAACGGGACGTCCGCCAAACTCAGCGGCCACTCCGCCCGCTTCGGCCTGCAGTTCGAGCAGCCGCTCTCTTCGCGGCTCAGTCTCGGGATAGGGGCGACCTACACCACCGCGGCCAAGTTATCCGGCACGATGGAGAGTTCGCGTTTCTCGGCCGGAACCGCCGCGTCAGATACGCTTTACTACAAATTGGACAATCTCGGCAAGGATGCGACCGTCAGCCTGGCCGGCGAGATGGCCTTCGGCATCACCCTGAAGAATACCAACAAATGGATGGCCGAGCTGGATTACAGCCGTTCCGACTGGACCAAAAGCGGTCTGGATGGCACCCGCGGCTTCACGGCCAGCAAGGCTTTCGCCGCCACCGTCACCGATGCCATCCGCTTCGGATTCGAGTTCATTCCGAACCGGAACGACGTGCGATATTACTTCAACACAGCCGCTTACCGGATCGGCGCATACCACAAAAATGAGTATTACTTGCTTAATGGCAAGAAAGTTGCATCTACCGGTATAACATTGGGTGTCACCCTGCCGATTTACCTGGACGGCCTGGCCGGTTACAACGGAGTTACGTTGGGTGTGGATTTCGGACAGCGGGGCGCCGTTTCCGGAGAAATGATCCGGGAGCGCTACATAAACTTCTCTATAGGAGTTAACCTCTTCGACATCTGGTTCCGCAAGCACCAGTATTTGTAAAAGAAAGAATAATAATACAGTTTTGCGATATGAAAAAATTAACTCTTGTCATTCTGACCTTTGCCATGATGCTGGTGGGAACCAACGGTTTCGCCCAGGGCAAGTACGGCGCAGACAGCGCACAGTGCATTACCAATCTTTCCTTCTACAAGGAGTATTTCAAGCAGAATAACTATGACGAGGCGTTGCCGAGCTGGCGCAAGGCCTATTCCCTGTGCCCGCCTACGGCCAACCAGACGATGCTCATCGACGGAACGACCCTGCTCCGCCGGCTGATCACCAAGAACGCCGCAAACGCCACGTATCGCAATGCGTTGGTGGACTCCCTGCTGACCCTGCACACCACGCGCGCCCAGTACTATCCGGCCAACGCCGTGACGGCCTACAACAACATGGGCCAGGATCTGCACAACTATGTCCGCGACGATCCCAAGAAACTCTATGACGGCTTCGAGACCATCATCGCCGCCAACCAGGAGAAGACCCGTCCGACCATCATGCTCTATGACATGCAGGCCGCCATCGATCTCTTCCAGGATGGCCAGTTGGACGCCGAGTCCGTGATCAACGTCTATCAGCGCAACGGCGACATCGTCGAGAAGATGGTTCCGGCGAACGACAACGACAAGGAGCAGATCGCCAATGTCAAGAACGATATGGGCAGCCTCTTCGCCGGCAGCAAGGTCGCCAGCTGCGAGAGCCTGGTCGAACTCTACACCCCGCGCTTCGCCGCCGATCCGGATAACCTCCAGCTCGCCCAGAGCATCGTCAAGACGATGAGCATGACCGAGGGTTGCGACAACAACGACCTCTTCCTGCAGGCCGTCACCACGATGAACAAGCTGGATCCTTCCCCCAGCAGCTCCTACTATCTGTATCGCCTGCACGGTGCCCGCGGCAACGTCAAAGAGGCCATCGTCTATATGGAGAACGCTCTGGCGAGCGAGGATGTCGAAGACAGCCGCAAAGCCGATTGGACCTATGAACTCGCGACCTTCTGCTTCAAGAACGGCGAGAGCGCCCGCGCTTTCGACTATGCTTCCAAGGTGGCCGCCGAGAACGAGGCCCTGGCCGGCAAGGCCTACTTCCTCATCGGCAACATCTGGGGTTCCACCCGCTGCGGTGGCGATGAGATCGCCCGTCGCGCCCCTTACTGGGTGGCTTGCGACTACATGAACAAAGCGAAGGCTGCCGATCCGTCCCTGACCGAAGAGGCCAACCGCTACATCAGCCAGTACAGCGTCTACTTCCCGGAGACCGCCGAGGCCTTCATGTACGACATCACCCGCGGCCAGTCCTATACGGTCGTCTGCGGCGGCATGCGCGCCACCACCACGGTGCGTACCAGATAATTGAAAGGACGCAGAAATATACTCGCTATGCTGGCAATCACGGCTGTGGTTGCCAGCATTGTCGTTTCCTGCGGCGGACAGATAGGGGAGGCGGACCGGCTGGATCTGAGCAAGACACCCACCCAGCGTACCTATGATATGTTTGCCGTCCAGACCCGCAACGGGGCGGTTGCGATGCGCATCGAAGCCGAGTTGATGGAGCACTACGATACTGATACGGCTTCCTTCGATGCTTTTCCTCACGGCATCTCCGTGTTCGGCTATAACGACGAGGGGCTGCTCGAGTCTGTGATCGTGGCGGACGACGCCCGGCACATCGTACCCAAGAGCCGGGACAAGGACGAGATCTGGGAGGCCTTCGGCAACGTGGTGTTGCACAATGTGATAGAGCAGGAGACGATGGAGACGGACACCATCTATTGGGACCAGGCCAAGAAGGAGATATACACCGACTGCTATGTCAAGATGTATTCCCGCCAGGGCTTCCTGCAGGGCTTCGGAATGCGTTCGGACGACCACGTCCGGAACTCCATTCTGTACCGTCCTTTCGACGGTTACGGGGTAGTAGTGCAGGATACAACGGCGGTTATCATTGATTCTGTGAATTTTATTGGGCCGTTTCCAAAAAAATAACTAAATTCGCAGCCCCTTATCGGAAAATTATAAAAATATATAACAATGGCGGTACTTGAAAAAATACGCGTAAAATTCGGCATCGTGATCTCGATCATCATCGCGCTGTCGCTCCTGTCCTTTATCATCGACCCCAGTTCGCTGGAGTCTGCCCTGACCCAGATGTCTTCTAAATATGACGTCGGGCAGATAGCGGGCAAGAAGATTTCCTACACCGATTTCCAGTCTGATATCGATCGTTTCACGGCCATCAACGAGCTCCTCTCCGGCACCGCCCGCGACGAGCAGACCCAGAAGGCCATCCGCGATGCGGCCTGGCAGGATCTCCTTGACAGACATATGTTTGTCAAGAATGCCAAAGAGGCGGGCATCACCGTCGGTGAAGACGAGATGCTGGCCCTGATGGGTGGTGAGTACACCTCCCCGGCGCTTGCCCAGAACCCGATTTTCGTGGACGAGACGGGTTATTTCTCCCCGGATCGGCTGAAGGCTTTTATCCAGGAGATGGATGCCGACGAGAGCGGACGGCTGAGCAGCTACTGGAACTTCCTCCAGAACTCGGTCCACAACCAGCAGTTCTACGCCAAGTACGCCTCCCTGTTCAACGCCAGCAACCCGGATAACGCCCTGCAGCTTGCCCAGGCCATCGAGGAAGGCAACACCACCGCCGACGTGGACTACTGCCTGGCCTATTATCCCGTGGTTCCTGACAGCACCATCACCGTCAGCGCCAAGGAAATCAACGATTACTACAAGAAGCATAAGGAGTTCTTCAAGCAAATCGCCAACCGCGAGATTGAGTATGTCGTCTTCGAGGTCATTCCGTCCGCTGAAGATGTCGCCGCTGCGAGCGAAGCGATCACCGAGGCTTACGAGGAATTCGCCAGCACCGACAACATGCGCAGTTTCCTCTCCAAGAATTCCGACCGCAACCTGGATAACTATTGGTACAAGGACGGCGAACTCAGCACCGTCAATGCGGAGCTCAACGACCAGATTTTCGGTGGCAGCAAGGTCACCCAGGTCATCACCGCCGGCAATACCTTCTATGCCGGCCGCGAGATGGACAGCCGGATGATCCCCGACTCTGCGTTCGTCAAGCACATCCTGCTCCAGGGCGATAACGCCGCTCACGTGGCCGACTCGCTGGTGGGCGTGATCAAGAAGGGCGGCAATTTTGCCAACCTCGTGGCCACGTACTCCCTCGATCAGGCTTCCGCCGCCGACGGCGAACTCGGCAGCATCGGCTGGATGACCCAGAACTATATGGTGCCCGGTTTTGAAGGCGTTTTTGATGCCAAAACGGGTGATCCCTACGTGCTCAACACCCAGTACGGCACCCATGTCGTGCTCGTGAGCCAGAAGACCAAGCCCGTGCTGAAGAAGCAGGTCGCCATCCTGGAGAAGACAGCCCTGGCCAGCAAGGAGACCTTCAACGACTACTACTCCCAGGCCAACAACTTCGCCACCATCGCCGGCGGCACCTATGATGGCTACAAGCGCGCCATCGACACCACCAAGGTCTATTCTTTCCCTGTCACCATCACCGAGGCGACCGCCAATTACGGTGCTGTCGACAACGCCAAGGAAGTGACCCGCTGGGCTTTCGACGCCAAGGCGGGCAAGGCCTCCAACATCATCACCGTGGACAACAAGTACTTCTTCGTCGTGGCCCTCAAAGCGATCAACAAGGAAGGCTACGCCCCGGTTCAGAAGATGGCCGCCCAGATCCAGGATCGCCTGTATAATGAGAAGATGCAGGAAGTCAAGACCCGCGAGGTCGCCGAGAAGATCGCCGGTGCCAAGACCATCGAAGAGGTGGCCGAGCGGCTCGGCGTGGAGGTCCAGCACCGCGACGCGCTGTCGCTGGGTTCCTCCGGCGTGGAGCCGGCCCTGATCGGCGCCATCGTTGCGGCCAAGGAAGGCGAAATCTACGGCCCCGTGGCCGGTGTCATGGGTTCCTATATCGTCAGCGTGAGCAACCGCGAGACCGGTTCCTTCTACTCCGAGGAAGACGCCAAGAACCTCTCCCTCCAGAAGAACCAGTACTTGGCCCAGATGATTCTCTCCGTCATGCAGGAGTACGACAACGTCAAGGACAACCGCGAGCGCTTCTATTAGCAGCCCGCCCCTCCAGACGGAGGCTTTTGCCCCCGCAAGAAAGGCCCCCGGACCCCCGGAGGCCTTTTTCTTTCCATCCCCGTCCGGGAGTCCCGGCTGTCAAGAGGTGCGGGTGGCGGGGTATGGGGTCTGTTTAGAAGGTGTCGAGGAGGCGGGTGATGGTTTCGTAGGGGAGTTCGAGGACGCGGGCGAGTTGGGCCGGCTCGGTGTTGAAGCGAAACCGCAACTGCCGGAGCAACTCTCCGGTCTGTTTCGGCGAAAGATTGTCCAAAGAGCGTTTCCGGAATAAGGAATGGCACAATTCCTGGACAAGACCGAGGATGACCTGATCCCGGAACAAGGGGGTTGGGCTTTCCTGGAGGCGCAGACGCGCTTTTGAAGAGTTCTGCAAGAAGAAATTGTACCGGGCCGGTGTCCGGAAGAGTTTTTCTACAAATTGAACGGCGACAAAAGACGCCGGGTCCACATACCCGTTGTCCGTCAGCCGGAGCGGCGCCTTCGGCTGATCCCGGCTATGAAGCAGACGGAACTGTTTTCTTTGGGAAAGGTCGGACAGGAGCGCTCCTTCTTTTTGGTCTGCCCGGAAAAAGCTTTCTCCCGTGCCCCAGGGATAGAAGGCGGCGTTGGCGCAGATGCCGGCGGCGACACTGTTCATCTGGACATAGGCGATAGCCCGCTCCAATGTCTCGTCCTCTTCCTCTAATTCCCTGATATCTACACCGTTCCTGCGCAAGAATTCTTTGATTCCATATTTCCGCTGATAGTATTTGCTATAACGCCTTTTGAATTCTGTGATAAAGGCGAGCGCCTCTTCCCGGCTGCAGCCCAAGACAAAGTGAACGTGGTTGGACATCAGGATGAAGGCCAGCACCGGAATACCCATCATGCTGGAAATGACGGCGACATAGTTCATCGCAACTTTGAAATCTTCCTCTTCCCGGAACCAGAGGCGGCTCGGCAGGTGGTCTGTGGAGACCAGAACGCAAATCAGTTTATACATAGTATCAAGTTTTGCCTAAAGATAGTCTTTTCCGGGAAAACTCACCTGCAGAAACGTAAAAACCAGGGGAAAATGGCGGGAGATGCTGCAAATGTCCGAAAATCAAGGACATTTGCAGCAAAAACAACCGATTTTGCTCTAAATGTCCGGCATTTCAGGACATTCCGAGCACGGGAGGGGGAAAGAGGCAGGAGGAGGCGACGGCGGGCCGGCGGGGAGAGGAGGAGGTGAGAGGCGAGGAGAAGGGGAGGGATGGCGGCAGGGATGAGACGGGAAAAGAGGGAGGGAGTTTGGGGGAAGTTTTGTATCTTTGTGGGTATGAATGTGAAAGTTGTGGGGTCGTTGGTGGCCTTTTCGTTGATTGCGTGCCCGTTGTTGTATATCTTCGTCGGGCCGGCGCTGAGCCCGGCTCAGCTGGAGACTTTGAAGATCCTCGGAATCATCTGCGGATGCAGCGCCCTGTTCTGTTTCGTGGTCGGAGAACTCACCGGGAACAACAGCCAGATGGACAAACTCTGGAGCCTGCTGCCCGTCGTTTATACCTGGGTGATTGCCGCCCGGGGCGGTATGAGCACGCGGCTGGTGGTGATGGCCTGCCTGGCGACCCTCTGGGGCGCCCGGCTGACCTTCAACTTCGCCCGGAAAGGGGCCTACCGCCTCAAATTCTGGGAAGGGGAGGAGGACTACCGCTGGCCGGTCCTGCGGGCCAAAAAGGAATTCCAGCCCCACTGGAAATGGATGCTGTTCAACCTCTTCTTCATCAGCTGCTACCAGAACGCGCTGGTCCTGATGACCACCTTCCCGGCCCTTGTGCTCTCGGGCGTGGACGTCCCCTTCGGCTGGGTGGACGCCCTCGCCGCCGCCCTGATGCTCGGCTTCATCCTCTACGAGACCATCGCCGATGAGCAGCAATGGGCCTTCCAATCCACGAAATGGAAGATGCTGGGGGAAGGCAGGCGTCTGGAAGAGCTTCCCGCCCCCTACAACAAAGGCTTCAACACGGTAGGGCTGTGGCGCTTCAGCCGGCACCCCAACTACTTCGCCGAGCAGGGGACCTGGTGCGCCTTCTACCTCTTCACCCTCGGCGGCGGTCTCGGCATCCTCAACTGGAGCATCATCGGCGCCCTCCTGCTGATCGTCCTCTTCCTGGGCAGCAGCGCCTTCGCCGAAGAGATCAGCGGCTCCAAATACCCCGAATATGCGGCCTACTGCCGGGAAGTCCCCAAATTCTTCCCCCGGATCTGCGGAAAAAAGCAGGGGTAAGCTGTAACATTGCGCCCGGGCGTCCGTCATATCAATATAATGACCCCGGAAGTTGGACTTCGCCCGCTACCGCAAAAGCAACCCGGACGAAACGTTCGACTTCGGCCGTTTCGTCTGCTTCGAAGCCCTTCTCACCAAAACTTTGAAATAACGATGAATAAGAATTCCTTTCTGCGCCTTGCGCTGTGCTGCGCGGCGCTCCTGCTGGTCGGCTGCGGCCGGGAAGACGGTGCTGCCATCCGGATGGCACCGGCCGATTCGGCGAAAGCCTTCGCCGATGCCGTTTCATCCGTCGAACTCGTTCCGCTGGAAACGGATGATGCCCACCTGCTGGGGATCCGGCTGGATCTGGTCCTGCTGGACGAGGGCTATCTGGTCGTGGACAAACAGCGGACGAACGTGTTCCGTTTCTCGCCGGAAGGCCGCTTCTTGAACGAGATTGGGCGCCACGGCAACGGGCCGGGGGAGTACAACGATATCAGCACCCTGCAGGTCCTGGACGGAGCGGTTCATCTGTTCTGCCATCCCGGTTCCGAGCTGGTTTTTTCTCCGGACGGGACACTGCTGGAGCAGCGGGAAGGGGTGCCCGTGGGCTTCGGGGCGTATCGCACCGCGGCAGGGCTGCTCACCAACTACGGGTATAGCAAGCAGAAGGATTGCCGGGTCGTGTTCACCGAAGACGGGTCCGGCCGGGAAACGGGCTTCCTGCCCCTGGACGCGAACTTGCTGGCCCTGGAATCGGAGCACGTCTTCAGCGCCCTGCCCGGGGGCGGGGTCTGTGTGCTCGATTCATATTCGCCGACCGTCTATGTGTTCGAAGGCGGGGAGTTGCGCCCGTATCTGGACTTTGATTTCGGGCAATATGCCATCGCGCCGGACTTCTTCCGCGCGCAGGACGCGTTCAAGGCGGCCGAGATGCTCATGGCGGGGGATTATGCCCTGATCTGGCGCTATCTGGAAGGGACGAAGCACAAATTGGTGCAGGTGAACGTGTCGGGCGGACAGACGGAAGGAGGCGCCCGGTTCGGGCTTCACAACGGGAAGGCGTGGGCGTGGTTCGTGCTGCCCTGGTATGAGCTGGAGAACATGTCGCCGTTCTGCTGTTTCGGGGAAGATGTGCTCTATGGGCTGTTCTTCCCGGGGGATGCCCGGAAACTGGCCGCGGACCTGAAGGGAAAAATCGCGAACCCCGGGGTCCTGGACGGCCTGGACGATGCGGACAACCCCGTAATCGCCAGAATCCGGTTCCGGTAGGGGGCTTATCCCTGAAATAAGTCGACGCTGCAGAGGCGGGACGGCCGGGGTCGTTTTGTGCGATTATTTCGTTATATTTGTGAGCGGGGTGTAACATTCCGCCGGAGGAATCCGTCATAAATAAAGAGATGAAAAGACGACTGATTATCATAAAACTGGCCGCGCTGGTATGCGCGCTCGCGGGCGCGGGGGTGCAGGCGCAGGCGCAGCCGATGACGCTCAAGGAGGTCATCGGCGAGGCGCGGACGCAGTCCGTGCCGGCGCTGCAGGCGCGCGCGGCATTCGTTTCGGACTACTGGGCCTGGCGCTCCTACCAGGCGAGCCGCCTGCCGTCGCTGTCGCTCTACGGCACGCTCGGCAGCTTCGACCGCTCCCTGCGCCTGCTGCAGGACCCCCAGTCCGGCGAACTCCTCTACACCTCCAACTACAACATGGAGAACAGCCTGGGCCTGCGCGCCCGGCAGAACATCCCCTTCACCGGCGGCACGCTATCCCTTTATACCGACCTCACGCGCATCGACCAGTTCCGCTCCGGCGGTACCACCTGGTACGCCCAGCCTGTCACGCTCTCCTACAGCCAGCCCCTCTTCTCCTACAACCAGTTCAAGTGGAACAAGCTGATCTCCCCAAAAGAATACGAAAAGGCCAAGCGCACCTACCTCGAATCGATGGAAGACGTGACCCTGCGGGCCGTGGACCGCTATTTCGGGGTGATGGAAGCCCAGAAACTCTATGAGGTCGCCCAGACCAACTACGACAACACCGCCCAGCTCCTGCGCATCGCGCGCGAGCGCCTCTCGCTGGGCAGCGTCAAGCGCGACGAATATCTCCAGCTGGAACTCCGGATGCTCTCCGACAGCATCGCCGTCAACGAGAACTACGTGGCCCTGCGCGAAGCCCGGATGCAGCTCAATTCGCTGCTGGGCCTGGACGAAACCCGCGAGGTCCAGACCGTCCTCGAAGAGAACCTGCCCGCCGTGATGATGGACTACGACCTGGTGCTCCGCAAAGCTTCGGAGAACTCCTCGTTCAACCTCACCAACGACATCAATCTCCTCAACGCTGAGTCGGCCATCGCCCAGGCGAAGGCCGCCCGTGGCATCACGATGCAGCTGAACGCCCGCTTCGGCCTCTCCAAGACCGCCCCCGAACTCCAGGGCGTCTATCGCGACCTGCTCAACCAGGAAGTCGTGGGCCTGACCTTCACCGTGCCGATCCTGGACTGGGGAGAGGGCCGCGGCCGCGTCAAGAAGGCCGAGGCCGCCGCCGACGTGGTCAAGGCCCAGGTCGAGCAGGCCGAGAATGACAAGCGCATCAGCCTCTACACGGCCGTGGGCCAGTTCAACAACCAGCGCCAGCTGTGCGACGTGTCGCGCCGCGCCGCCGCCATCGCGCTGGAGCGCTACGAACTGGTGATGGACAAATTCCGCAGCGGCACCGCCTCCGTGACCGACCTCAACACGGCCCGCACGGAGAGCGACAACGCCACGCAGAAGTATGTCCGCGACATCGCCAGCTTCTGGAACTACTACTACACGCTCCGCAAGCTCACGCTCTATGATTTCATTGCGGGCGACGACCTGACGGTCAATTACGAAGAAATGACGCAGTAATATGGAACTGAAGAAGATAGCCTGGGTGGCGGCCCTCGCCGCCCTGTGTCTGGCGGCCGGCTGCAAGCCAAAGCCGGCGACGGACCCGGAGGACGAATCCAAGCTGGCCTACTCGCCCGAAGTCAACGAGGTGGAGGTCATCACCCTGCAGCGGGAGACCTTCCCGATGCAGCTTGTCGCGAACGGCAAGCTCGCCGCGGCGCAGCGCAGCGCGCTGTATTTCCGCGAGAGCGGCCAGCTCGTCGATATCCCCGTGCAGAACGGCACCGCCGTGGGGCGGGGCGCCGTGATCGCGCGCCTGGACGACACCGAGCAGCGGGCCGCCCTGGAGACCGCCCGCATCGACCTGGCCCGCACGCGCCTGGAGTATCTCGACGTGCTGGCGGGCCTGGGCTATGCCGTGGCGGACACGGCTTCGGTCCCCGCCGACGTGCGGGATCTCGCCGGCATCCGCTCCGGCTACACCGCCGCCCGCAACAGCTACGCCAAGGCACAGCGCGCCCTGGAGGGCACGGTGCTGCGCGCCCCGTTCGCGGGAAAGGTGGCCGACCTGAACCTCAAGAAATGGGACCGCACGGGGGCAGAGGCCTTCTGCACCCTGATCTCGGACGGGACCTACGACGTGACTTTCTCCGCGCTGGAGTCGGAATACAGCTTCCTGGAGCGCGGCCAGGCCGTCCGCGTGAGCCCCTTCGGCAGCGAGCGCACGGTCTCCGGCCGCATCAAGAGCATCAACCCGACCATCGACAAGAACGGCCAGATCGCCGTCACGGCCACGATCCCCGGCGGCGCCGGGCTGCTGGACGGAATGAACGTCAAGGTCACGGTGGACAAGAACCTCCCCGCGCAGCTGGTCGTCCCCAAGAGCGCCGTGGTCATCCGCGACGGCCTGGAAGTCCTCTTCCGCTACGGTGAAGGCGGCCGTGCCGAATGGGTCTATGTCCACACGGTCCGCGCCAACAGCGAGAGCTACGCCGTGGTGGCCAACACCGACCGCGGGGCCACCCTGTCCGAGGGAGACCGCGTGATCGTGTCGGGCAACCTCAACCTCGCCGACGGCTCCCGCGTGGTCATCAAGCAGTAGGCGTATGCTCAGAAAGCTCCTGGACCGTCCCGTCTCCGTCACGATGATCCTGCTGGTCCTCGTGGTACTGGGCTTCGTGGGCATCGGCCGCCTGCCGGTGTCCCTGATACCCGAGGTGGACATCCCCTACGTGACCATCCAGGCGTCCGCGCCCGACCTCTCGGCCCGCGAACTCAACGACGCCGTGGTGGGGCCGCTGCGCCAGCGGCTCGTGCAGATCGCGCACCTCAAGGACATCCGCTCCGAAGCCAAGGACGGCAGCGCCACGATGACCCTCTCCTTCGAGGAAGGGCAGGACCTGGACCTCTTCTACATCGAGGTCAACGAACAGATCGACCGCGCGATGGGCTCCCTGCCGCGCATCGACCGCCCCAAGGTCTTCAAGGCCGCGGCCACCGACATTCCCGCCTTCTACATCAATATGACCCTCCGCGAGGAGGGCGGCAACTTCCTGCGGATGAGCGAATTCGCCGAAGACGTCATCGCCAAGCGCATCGAGCAGCTGCCCGAGGTGGCGATGGTGGACCTGAGCGGCGGGGTGGACCGTGAAATCCTGGTGATCCCGGATCTCGAGGCCCTCACCCGCCTGGGCGTGTCGCTGGGGCAGTTCGAGCAGAGCATCTCCGCGGCCAACGTCAACCTCTCCAACCTCACCATCCGCGACGGGGAATACCACTACAACGTCAAGTTCCACTCCTTCGCCTCCTCCAGCGAGGATATCTCCAATGTCTATTTCAAGGTGGGGGAGCGCGTGCTCCAGGTCCGGGACGTGGCGTCCGTGGTGGAGCGTGAGGCGGCCCGGACGGGGCTCGCGCGCAGCGACGGCCGCGACGCCGTGGTGATGGCCGTGATCAAGCAGAGCGAGGCCCGGATGTCCGACCTCAAGAAGGGCATCGCGGAACAGCTTGAGCTCTTCCGAAAGGACTATCCGCAGATGGCGTTCTCGATGTCCCGCGACCAGACCGAGCTGCTGGACTACTCCATCCGCAACCTGCTCCTGAACATCCTGATGGCCATCCTGCTGGACATCGTGGTGATCTTCTTCTTTATGAAGGATTTCCGCTCGCCGCTGCTGGTGGCGCTCACGATTCCGGTTTCGCTGATTATTTCTTTCTTCGTGTTCTATGCCATCGGACTGTCCATCAACATCATCTCCCTGTCCGGCCTGCTGCTGGGCGTGGGTATGATGGTGGACAACACCATCGTGCTCACCGACAACATCACCGCGCGCTGGCAGCGGGGCGAGCAACTGCGCGAAGCCGTGGTGGAAGGCACCGCCGAGGTGCGCGGGGCGATGCTCAGCTCCGTGCTCACGACCTGCGCGGTGTTCATCCCCCTAATCTTCCTCAACGGCCTGGCAGGCCAGCTCTTCTACGACCAGGCCATCGCCGTGACCACGGTCCTGCTGGTCTCCTATGCCGTGACGGTGGTCGTGCTGCCGGTCTATTACTGGGCGCTGTACAAGAAACTCCCGGCCTTCCGGCCGAGTCCTTTTCTGGAGCGCTTCCGCTTCGACGGGGCCACGCGCTTCTATGACCGCACGGTCTCCTGGTGCCTCTCGCACAAATGGCTGGCCTGGGCGCTGCCGCTCGGCTGCGCCGTCGTGGCCGCCGCGTGCGTGTGGGGGATGCGCAAGGAGAAACTTCCGCCGATCACCTATACCGATGCTATTCTCCAGGTGGATTGGAATGAGCATATAACGCTGGAGGAGAACCGGGCGCGGATCGTGACGTTGGAGCAGGCCGCGGCCGGCGCGTCGCAGCAGAACTCGGCGCTGGTGGGGGTGCAGCAGTTCGTGCTGGGCCACAGCAGCGACCAGTCGATGAACGAAGCCTCGCTCTATGTGAGCTGCGCCAATGCGCGGGAGCTCGCCGCCCTGCAGGAACGCCTCTCCGCACTCGTGCACGAGCGCTGGCCGGAGGCCATCTCCGCGTGGGGTTCCTCGGGGAACATTTTTGAAATGGTCTTCGCGGAACGCGAACCGCAACTGCTCGCGCGCCTGCGGCCCGCGACCGACGAGGGGCTGACCGTGGCGGGCGTCCGGGAGGCGCTGGGCGCCGTGCGGACCGCCCTGCCGGGCGTGCAGGTGGACGAAATCCCCCTCAAGCGGGACGTCCTCTATGTCTCCGACCCCGAGCTGATGGCCCTCTACGGGGTGAGTTTCAATGATTTGACGAACGTGCTGCGCAATGCCCTCAACGGCAACCGCCTCTTCGAGATCGTGCAGGGAGCCCGCTCCGTGCCCGTCGTACTGGGTACGGATGCGGAGGAACTCTCGCAGATCCTGGCCCGGGCCACGGTGTCCGTCTCGGACGCCGAAGTGCCGGGCGGCCGGACCGAGATCCCGGCCTCGGCGCTGATGCGGCAGACCTTCGAGCAGGACTTCAAGGCGCTCGTGTCGGGCGACGACGGCAACTATTATCCCGTGGAACTGGATCTGCCGGCCCGCGAGGTCCCGGGCGCCATGGGTGCGATCCGCCGCGCCGTCCGGGAGGACGGCCATTTCGACGTGGCCTTCGCCGGGGCGTGGTTCTCCAACCGGGAGATGATCCGGCAGATGCTGCTGGTGCTCCTGGTGGCCCTGGCGCTGCTCTTCCTCATCCTCGCCTCGCAGTTCGAGTCGCTGGTGCAGCCCTTCATCATCCTGTCCGAAGTGGTGATCGACATCGCCGTGTCGCTGGGCTTCCTGTGGCTGGTGGGCGTGAGCATCAATATGATGTCGCTGATCGGCCTGGTGGTGATCACGGGTATCGTGATCAACGACTCCATCCTCAAGATCGACACGATCAACCGGCTCGTGCGGGCCGGCTGGGAGGTGGAGGCCGCCGTCCACGAGGCCGGCCACCGCCGCCTCAAGGCCATCCTGATGACCTCGCTGACCACGATCCTGGCCGTGGCGCCTTTCCTGTCGCGCGGCAATATGGGCGCCGACCTGCAGTTCCCGATGGCCCTCGTGGTCATCGTGGGAATGGCGGCCGGTACGCTCGTGAGTCTCTTCTACGTGCCGACGGTCTACGCCGCCATCTATAAGCGTCGGCGCGGCTGATGGCGGAGCGGCGGGGCATATCCTCCTTCTCGGTGCTGCTGCTGATGGCGGTGGCGGCCGTGGTGGGCATCGCCTGCTTCCCGCGGCTCAAGGTGCAGTATACCCCCTCGGCGGCCACGAGCAACATCACGGTCAGTTACAGCTATCCCGGCGCCTCCGCGCGCATCGTGGAGGCGGAGGTGACCTCCAAGCTGGAGGGCGTGCTCTCCACGATCCGCGCCGTGGAGGCCACCAGCAGCGTCTCGCGCGACGGCAGCGGGTCCGTGACCGTCCGTGCCGCACACCGCTCCGACATCGAGGCCGTCCGCTTCGAAGTAGCCTCGCAGATCCGCAACCTCTATTCGAAACTTCCGGACGGCTGCTCCTACCCGACCATCTCGCTGAACTCGCGCGGAGAGAAGACCCAGACGGCCATCGCCTACAACATCCGCAGCGCCCTGCCTTCGCAAGAGATTGCGGATTTCGTGGAGCGGGAGCTCCTCTACCCGCTGTCCATCGTGGACGGGGTGAGCAGCGTGAGTTTCTACGGCCAGACGCCCTTCGAGTGGGTGATCTCCTTCGACGCCGACAAGGCGGCTGCCTCCGGGATCACCGCGAACCAGATCCGCAGCGCGTTCGCGAACTACTATTCCGAGCAGATCGTCGGAATGACGCAGAGCGGCGGGCAGGCCTACGGCGTGCGCCTGCGCAGCGCGGGAGCCGACACCGGCGCCGAGCAGACCCGGATGGCGGAAATCCCCGTGGCGCAGGTGGACGGGCGCGTGGTGCACCTGGGCGACCTCGCCACCTTCCGCTACCAGGAGGCCCTGCCGAACTCCTACTACCGCGTCAACGGCCTCAACGTGCTGACCCTGTCGGTGGAGGTGAGCGCCGACGCCAACCTGCTCGGCGTGGTGCAGGAGATCAAAGACCGCATCGCCGAACTCCAGCGGGGCTTCCCGGAGGAAATCGGCATCTCCGTGACCTACGACTACTCGGAATACATCGCGGACGAACTGGACCGGATCTATTTCCGCACGGCGCTCTGCCTGCTGATCCTGCTGGTGTTCGTGTTCGTGATGGCGCGCTCGTGGCGCTATATGCTGGTAATCGCCGTGACCCTGGCGGTCAACCTGCTGATCTCGGTCGCGCTCTACTATTTCCTGGGGCTCCAGATCCATATCTACACCCTCGCCGGCGTGACGGTATCGCTGGGCATCATCATCGACAACAGCATCGTGATGATCGACCACTATACCCGCTGCGGCGACCGCCGGGTCTTCCCCTCGCTGCTCTGCGCCGTGATGACCACGGTCGCGGCGATGCTCGTCATCCTGCTGATGCCCGAGCAGGAACGGGCCAACCTGTCGGACTTCACCTGGGTGATCGTGATCAACCTCTGCGTGTCGCTGCTGGTGGCCTACCTCTTCGTGCCCGCGCTGCTGGAGTACTTCCCGGTGCAGGCGGCGGGGGCGGCGGCGCGCGGGCCGCGCCGGCTGCGCCGCCT